>OBLI01000991.1_pt1 | contig 29257 bp, 50 predicted proteins | sample 1519701 | NCBI WGS metagenome assembly OBLI01 (sample SAMEA3663005, study PRJEB22513) | pig gut metagenome | biome: pig gut; feature: pig-associated habitat; material: faeces | place: France | collected 2012 | reverse complement strand
GAAGTAATGTAGTTGAATACAATTACGCCTCGTATAGTATAACTACTAACTTAACGGGCGTAACTGCTAACGCAAGCAACCCAACCACTGTTTCAACAGTTGCTTCCTCGACGCTTACGTTTACGGCAAATACGGGTTATAACTTACCGAGCAATATAACCGTAACAGGCGCAGAATGGACAAAATCAAACGGAACTCTTGTGTTGAGTAATCCTACGGGTAATGTAAGCGTAACAGTTGCTGGTGTTGCGATTTCTTATACCATAACTCCGACTTTAACAAACGTAACAGCGGCAAGTGGTAATGCGACTACTATTGCGACGGGTGAAACAAAAACGCTCACCTATACAGCCGCAGACGGTTATGTGCTTCCTGATACCGTTACTGTAACAGGTGCAACTGGCATTTGGAACAAAGATACGGGAACGCTTATATTAAGCAATCCGACGGCAAATGTAAATATAACGATTACGGCTGTACAACTCACACAATTAACAACGCCGACAATAAGTTTTGTAAGCGGTACAACTATTCAAATCGATACAATTGATGATAACGCAACTACAATCGAAGTGTTGGCAGACGGTGTATCGATAGGTGAGGTAGCAAAACAATGATGAATATTCAATATTTAAAAGACCGAATAATTATTGATGGGCACGCTGATACAAAACAAGAGTGCGAAACAATTACTTTGCTGTGCGATAATCTTGCCAAAAGCAAAGACTTTAAAACCGTGCGCTATGAAAGCGGATATGCAGAGTTTGAAAAAGTCGGGCGAACTGTTGATTTAAAGTTTGCGGCGGCATTAGGTTATGTTACATTTGTTTTTGATAGCACTGTTATATCGGTAGCAAACAGTAACGGAACTATAACAACAAGCGGAGAAAGTCTTATGACCGCTGATACGGTAGAAGAGAGTTTGACATTTGTAGTAGCTTTGCAAGACGGATATGAAATTGATAATGCTATACTTGTAGCTGATGAAGGTTTAGGACAGCTTAAAAGTTATTCATCTAATACAATTTACTGCGAAGCAGGTTATGGTGGTTTAAGCGGTACAATTACAATTTCTACAAAACAAACGGGTTCAAGCACACAAAAACAAACAATCGACTTATCAACGCTAAGCGGTTGGGCAAATCTCGCAAGCGGTAGTCATCAAATCACTGTAAAAGCTAAGGCGAGTGGGTATACCGACAGCGCAGCAAGTAATGCGGTGAGCGTTGCGAAAGTAGCGAGTGGGTATACAGTAACTTTAAATAATGGCGACGTCCCTGTCCCATTCAGTTATTATATTAATGAAAATGCAAGTGTTTTAGTAGGAGGTTCATCTCTTCCTTTGGTGCTAAACAATGTTTACAGGATAAAATTGGAAATAAATGCCACAGGAAATTATTTAACTAATACTACAGGAAGTCTTGTTGGTCACGAAAATGACATATTTGGAAATTATGTCAATATTACGGAAGATAGTAGTGCTAATGTGTATACTGATCAATAAAAGCATACTTCGCTTTTTTGAAAATAAACGTAAATAAAGAAGGGAAAGATTATGAAATACGCAATTTGGAACAAAGAGGACACAATCTATACGCCGTCGGGCGAAGAGTTCACGGCAGAGCAATGGAACTACAACGTTTGCACAAGACAGAACATTCCCGACGGTCGTTTCGCAGGAAGTTGTTGAGAAAGAAGTTAAGTTTTATAACGTTATTACTGATAAACACTGTAACTTGTTTGCAAACGGCATACTTACTTCTTGTAAGTTGAGCAATAAGTACCACATAGAAGATATGCGGTATATCGGCGAGAAACTTATAAGTGACGAACAAGAAAAAGCATACTTTGAGAGAATTTAGTGCTTTTATTATCGCTCTGTTGCTATGCAGATACGATTCATAGTAAAAAAAAGAATAAAGTAATTCGTGCTTTATTCTTTTTTTTATCGAAAAATATGGTTAAAATACTTGACAAATCATCTTTACAATGCTATACTACAAATAGAATAAAAGAGATGATTTATCGGAGAGTGCAATGCTTAAAGAGGTCAAAGAAAAACTTATTACAAATGCCGATGCGCTCATCGAATTGCTCGAAGAGTTTGGGTTTGAAAAAATCACCCCTCGAGTAAGCGAAATCCGATGCGCTCGTGACGCAGATGGCGGTGGTAATAATATCCAAATTCGTCTCAATAATAATGATGGAGTGTATGTTACCGATTACGCGCGCGGAACGAAAGGCGAAGATATAATCGCTTATATAATGCGCGAGAAAGGCGTTGATTTCCGCACAGTCGTTGGGAAAATTCAGAAGATTCTCGGTTTATCGGACGATTGGGCGAAGCAAAAACAATTGCCATTATTTGGCGGGTTTTACAATCAAATCGGGCGAAAGAACGCGGAAATCGAAGTGAAGACTTATCCCGAAAGCGTGCTCGATCAATACGATATGACGCCGAACGAACGCTGGATAAAAGACGGAATTACGATCGAGGCGCAGCGGTTTTACAATGTCGGGTACGACGTCGAAAGCCAAAGGATAATCTTCCCGATTAGAAGCGCGGAAACGGGCGAAGTTCAAGGGATCAAAGGACGTTTGAATGCCGATGATTACGATGAATATACTCCAAAGTATATTTACGTTTTACCGACCCCGATGTCGACAACGCTTTTCAATTATTCGGAAAGTTACGGCGATTTATACGGAAATGAAGTTTGGGTTGTCGAGTCGGAAAAGACTTGTATGATCAGTTACGGGTTTGGCGTGAAAAACATCGTTGCGCTTGGGTCGCACTCGTTGTCGGAAAAACAGGCACAGTTGATTTTACAACTCAACCCGAAACGCGTTATTATGGCACTCGACGAAGGGTTGGATTTCGAGGCGACCGAAACGAACTTGAAATTGTTGAAGTCGTTTTCGGCATTACGCGATCTTGAGTTGTTTTACTGGGATACGACGCTCGACCCGACGATCAAAGGGACGAAGTGCGGTCCGTGCGACAACGGCGCGGAGTATTTCGAGAAGGTAAAAAACGAACAGTTGAAAAGGTGGAATTATGGCGAAAAAAAGTGAAGTGAAGAAAATTAAAGGTTGGCATAACATCTCGGCAGGGCTTTTTGGTTATCGCGGTTGGTGTTGGTATAAAAACGTCGGTGATTTCTGGATTTTGATTAAACGTGTATTTTTTACCTTGAAACATGGTTACGCGCCGCAAGCGTTATGGGAAACCGACGGTTGGTTTATCGGGGTTATGCGTGAAATTTTAACTAATTACAAAGATAACAGAGTGTTCACGGGTTTCTTTTTCAATAAAGGTCTTAACGAAGAAGAAGATATTGCTAAAACCGACAAAGAATTAGAGCAAATGATAAGATTGCTGGATAAAATGGATATGGGTTATTGCGATAATAAAGATTCCTTTAAAGAATCAGAGAGGGCAAAAAATAAGTTCTTTATCTTATTGAGTAAATATTTCTTTTATTTGTGGGAATAATTTTTAAGGAAATGTTGGGTTAAACGCTTGACATTTCCTTTTTTATCTGTTAAAATAAGGTTACAAAATAAAAATTTGGAGGTTAACATGATTAATTTGTTAATTGGAATCGCGCTGATATGCGCAGCTGTAGTTATGGTGGTGATAGCAATTCACAACACGCCGATTAATTTGCAAAGATTTTATGGGAAATTCTATTGCTTTATCGCGCTTGTTGCAATTGCTGCGGGTATTTATCTTAGTGTTATAGGTATTTTGGCGTTATGAGCGAAGTAAAAGTATTAGTTAATTCTTCTGAAACAAGAAAATATCTTGACTCTCTTCCAAGAGTCTACATTGCAGCTTGTTGGGCTGGTTGGGGAGTTAGAGGTTTTGCCTTTAGCGGTAAGTATGAAGACAAAGAGAAGACAATCCCGCTCGTTTGGGATTATTTCGATTTCAACGGAGCCGCCGATGAATGGCACTTGATTAGTATTTACGACACGACGACTGGATTTATTGCTGGTTGGTCTTTTAATGAGGCGATGTTAAAAGATTATGTTCGGCTTAAAAATATAGAAAAGGGAGAACCTTGGCGAAATGAGTAAACGTAATTGCATAGAGAGATTAGCGAACCTTTTAGATAAGGCGGGCATTCCATATAAACGTCGTCCGATTTGTGAAGGCGAACAAATTCGTATAGGCATACTTTGCGATGCCGTTTGTCATAGTTTTTCTTATGGAAACGAAGACGATTTGTTGGAGATTGCGGGCGCATTAACTAAAGAGGAAATGGAATTTGATAGCGTTTTAGGGAGATTAACGCCTGAAGAAGTGGCGAAAAGGTTTGAGTATTGTTATCGTAATAATACCTATGTTTATTGCGAAGAAGAATAAATGAATGAAATAATTGGAGCAATAATTTTCTTGGTTTCGCTTTGATTGCCGTTGTTAAAATGAGGTGATATAGATGGATTGGTTTGAAATATGTATTGTTGTTTTGTGCGCAGTTGTTGTTTTGATGTATCTCGTATGCGCAGTTGGTTTTTGTGTACTTGCTCGGCGTTACAAAAAGTTTTACGAAACAACGGAAGAAGGCAGGGAACTTTATTGCGCCCTATACGCAAAAGACCGTTTGGGTAGCAGATGCGATTGGCTCGTAAATCGAATGAGTGAATTGCGCGATAAGATAGACGTACTCGAAACTTACTTCCCCGAGGAGAGTCGCGAAAAAGCGTCTGTACACGGAATGAAAACTCAGTATAAAGAATACTCAGATGAACTTTATCGCACGAGAGAAATGATAAAAGATTGGAGTGAACGAATTGACAAAACAGTCGCGGCGTTACCAAAAAAGTATAGCGGGATTTTGGAGTACAACTGGGAAAACGCGAAAGTGGAGATTGAAGAAGTGTCGGTCGAATAAAATCGGAATTTTATTAAAACCTCGCTCAAATAGTTGACAAATAAATTTTTGTGTATTATAATTAGGTAGTTAAAAAATATGAAAGGGATGCTTGGTTGGGAGGTTGAAAGCTTATGAAATTAGAACTCGTTCAATACCCTTACCCCAAATATTGAACCGTTTAAACGGAATAGAATAAAAGAGGTGTTTTATATGAAATTAGAACCGATATACAACAGATGTACGACCGTTTCTTCCGCAATGAAAGTTTGTCACTTAAAGGCGATTTTGGAAGATTTACCCGACGATATGCCTGTGGTAATTCCCGCTCGCGTCGATGAGAATTATAACATTTTAACAAATTGCGTCGCAGTCGGAACCGCTGGCGTTTTGAGCTCGCAGTATGAGACGACGAAGGTTCTGTGCTTGAACGCAATAGCAAGCAGAGCGGATACAATCGCGGGTCAGATTAACGACACGATGGAATGCGAACAAGTATTGTTTTGAGGTGAAATATGAAAATTTTTGATATGCCGAGGGGCACAGGTAAAACTTATCAGTTGGCGATGTTGTCGGAGAAGACAGGTTATCCCGTTTTGGTTGCAAATGAGATGGAAAGGAAAGATTGTGAACGCAGATTCCCGAAGGCAAAATTTATTTCAGTCTCGGGTTGGCAATGGATAAGAAAAGAGGAACGTCCTAAACATATTTATGTCGATGAAGCGTTTTGGGTGTTACAGAAGTTACTATCTTACGATGTAAAAATCGAGGGCGTGAGTTTTTCAAGCGAACAAGAGGCTTATGCGCAGTATTGGAAGTGGGATAGAGAAAAGGGTAAAGACTATTATTTATAATTTTTTTAAAAAAACTTTGTAAAAACGCTTGACAAACTTTAAAAGATGTGTTATAATATACACGTAGAACAAAGGGCGGATAAAGCCGCTCGTATGAAGCACGTAGACTTAACCTCCTCGTGGTGTGCTTCGGGTCGCGCCGATAAGTCTAAAATCGCGAATAAGAATACCAGCTAATCTTGCTTACTTTTTAAACGAAACTGTTAACTTCCAATCGTGGGATGATTCAGGTATTTATTTCGCAGCTAGTGGTACTTACTTTTTTAGATTGCAGGTATTTAGTGCCACAATACACGGAAAAACAGGGCTTCAGCTATTTTATCTTACTTTATCTTTACTATGAACTATAAGGGCAGATGAGAAATTTAGAAGCCTTGTTATTTTCTGAAAATGGAGGATTTTTATGGAATTAGAATTCAAGAATTTTTTGTTTAACAAAAGTATTTTAGTATGTGAAAGCCAAGAAATTGACAAAATAGATCAAGAAGAAGCAGCGCTTCTTTGCACCGCGTTAATGTCAAAATTTGGTTATAACGTTGTTCAGGGCGGAGAAATGATGACGCGCGATGTTTTTACGTTCGTCAACGATAAACTCAATTATGAACCCGTCGAACCCTTTTATAGGGGTTTCCCCGACAGTGTAAAAAAACTTTGTCCTGAAGAGTTTTTGTTCGATCAATTATTTTCTTATTACAAAACTTATGGTTTGGGCGATTTTTCGGAAGTTCAACATTCCGTGTTTGAAGATGAGCCTGTAAAAAGAATAGCGTTATTAAAGTCTTTTACGACCAAAAATGTTAAAGTTGTAACGGAAGAAGAGGCAAAGGGGCTTGTTCTTGGGGCAGTAAAGGATTTTTGTGCGTCTTCTCGTCCGCTTAACTCCGATAGTTTTGATTTGGTTGTTTCGGCGATTAACGAATATAATTTTATTCCTGAAACCAAATCCTCGAATACTGCAATTGGTTTGCTTATAGAGACGAGGAAAGTTGAATTTTCCAACCAATTAAAACTTAATGAATTCCCGAAAGTGGTTGAAGAATTAAATTATCGGTGTTATGAAAATAAAAACGTAAAAAGACTTAACTTAAAGAATAAGGATAGAAAATTTTTGACTTCAATTCTTGACAAAATGTTGTCTCGTGCGGTCTCTGTTTCCGATTTAATTTTATGTTTAGAAAAGAGAAAAATTTGGAAAGGGATTTTGCATCATTTGCACTATTCTAATAAACTTTTGCAGAGATACATATATAATGATTCTGTCTCGTCTTTTATGGGCACATTCGAGCGTAAAATAGAGAGCTGCTCTTTTGCTGAAACAGTAGAATGCTTAGATGCGCAAAAAGGTCCTGCGGCAGTTATCAGAAATTTAGATTATATAATTTCTCGATATAAAGATATTTCACGTCAAGAAATGTTCGAAACACTTATGCCCATTATCGATAAGACGAATAACGTTGTTCTTCTTCAGATGATAAATCATTATAACAACTTTGAAAGAGACAGGAGATTTTATTCGTTTTCAAAGTTCGGGCTCAAAAAAAACCATTCTCAAACCGATAAAGAAATGGCGGTTTGTCAAACAAGTAAAATCCCTGGAAACACCATTGACTGGCTTAAAGGATGGTTTATGGCTGCTTTAGCCACGAATATGAAGAAATTGAATGTAGGTAAGGTTTATATCGACCCCGCGTTTAAGAAAGTCGCGCTTCCCTTAGATATGGCGGCGATGAATGGTGGCATTGGTGTTTTGCCCGCTGGTTCAAGACTTCCAATACCCGAAGGTGCAGTTGTTCGTGCATTTACTTATTGGGAGAAAGTTAATGATATTGATTTATCGGCTTTTATCTGCGATGACAATATGAAAAAACTTGAAGAATTTAGCTGGCGTAGTTATGCGGGCAATGGTTCTGCTTCGTCTGGATTTATTTTCTCGGGCGACCAAACGAGCGGTTATTGTGGCGGAAGCGAATATTTCGATTTTGATTTTGAAATCATTCAGAAGAAATACCCGACAGGCAGATACATAGTCTTAAATGACAATGTTTATAGCGGCGGTAACTTCTCAGATTGTTTCTGTAAGGCGGGTTTTATGCTTCGCGATAAATTCAATAGCGGAGAAATTTACGAACCGAAAACAGTTAAAACATCGTTTTTGATTAACGCAAAATCGTCTTATTGCCATTTATTTGCGATTGATTTAAAGACGCGGGAAATCGTTTGGTTGAACATAAACAAAGATTCCAAAGCGATAGTGGCTGGAACCGAAAACAACCAATACCTTAAAAAGTATATGACGCTGACAGAAGAATACAATATTTACGATTTGTTTATTTGCGCTGGGACCTTTGCACAAACCATGGAAGAATGTGTTGGCGAAAAGGATTTGATTTTCACCCCTGAGAGATTGGATTTTAAAACAAAAGCTGACGTTATAACGCTGGAAGATTTGGAAAAGATAAATAAATATATCGAAAGTAAATAATTTTTTTAAGAACTTGCGGCTAAATGCTTGACAAGTTCTTTTTTATCTGCTATAATAGAGACACAATTGGAGGCAGAAATATGGAAATTGTAACTTTAATCATTTTAGTAGTTGTTCAGGTGGCTTTGGAAATCGGGTTTGTCGTGGTTTATAACAAATACCAAAAAGCGACGGAAATGGCTCATTACTTGGAACGCGAGATTGAAAAACTCACGCAGCCAAGTTTGGTTTCTTTAAACCCCGAAATTTATAACGTGATTTCGCGGTGGATTAAAGATTGCGGAGTTATGCAGGTCGGGATTACGTTGAAATACGACGAAGAGAAACGGGGTTATCGTGCTCTGATTTACACGGATCGTGCTGGGTATCTTATCGGAAAGGCGGGTTGCAAAGTCGAGGCGGTTAAAAAGGAACTCATGGAACTGAAACAAGCGAGAAATATCATAAGCGTGGAAATCAACGAGGTTTGTGGTTTTGTCAACCAAAGAGAAGTAGACGTGGACGCATATTACAGTGCGTATATGTTGAATTGGCAGGCTTATGAAGAAGCGGGCGAAGAGGAAATACAATAAAACGGCGTTTTATAGGAGGTAATATGGAATATAGAAAAGGCAGAGAGGTCGGAATGAATACGGAACGAGAAAAGATTATTAATATAGCGTATAGAGTTTATAAGGCGCACGGTTCGAGAGAGGCTATCAAAGCGGATACTAAATATGGGGAATTTGTAGTCATAGATGAGAAAGGAAACCCTGTCGAAGAGGGAATTGAAAAGGTGATAGAAGTAATGGAGAGATTACAAGAGGAAAATAAGAGATGAAAGAAGTTTTTAAATGTGATTATTGCAATAAAAGAATATTTGTGAGCATTATAAAAAAGGGAAACATGGCAGAACAATTCCTTTATAATAAGATTTGCTAAAGGATAGTTTTTAAAATGAAAGTAATCCGAATAGAACAACAAACGATAACTAAACGGCATCAAAAATGGTTATTTATAAATGAAATGTGTAAACACACAAAAGATTTGTATAATTACGCGAATTATTTGATAAGACAAGAATTCGTACAAAACAAGAAATATATTCAATATAAGGAACTAAATTTTGATCTTAAATCCAATGAATTATATAAATTTTGTATGTCACAACCTGCTAACTGCGTCTTGCGCAGACTAGATAAAAACTGGAAATCATTCTTCAAAGCTATCAAAGACTGGAAAGAGCATAGAGAAAAATATAATGCAATGCCCAAATTACCGAAATATCTCAAAAAAGATGGCAGATTTGTTTGGGAAATTCCAAACAATGCCTGTTATGTTGTTGGAGATGAATTACATTTTCGCATTCGCAAATTGCAGGATATAAAGTGGAAAACCAAGGCAAAAGGTAGATTATTACAAGTGCGTTTTGTTCCGCGTGGTAATGACTATATAATGGAAGTTGTAACAGAAGTAGAGCTTGAGGATAAGCCCAAAAGAGAAATGTCTCGAATTATTGGAATGGATTTAGGCGTAAATAACTTTGTAACCATAACAAATAATATTGGCGAGAAACCGATTATTATTAACGGCAAAGGCTTGAAAAGTATGAATCAGTATTTTAATAAGAAAAGAGCTTATCTTATGGGTAGAACAATTCACAGAAATAAAATAAATTGGTCTAATAAACTTGATAGATTGACTAATAAGCGTTTTAATAAAGTTAAAAACTTTATGCACCACGCAAGTAAATTTGTAATCGATTATTGTAGATTGAACAATATAGACACAATTATTTGTGGATTGAATAACCTTTGGAAGCAAAGGGTAAAACTCGGAAGTAGCACCCAATCGTTTATATTTATTCCTTATAATATGTTTATTAAACAGCTGACCTATAAATGCGAAGAAGCAGGAATAAACTTTATTACAAGCGATGAAGGTTATACTTCTGGAACGAGTTTTCTCGATAACGAAGAACCAATTAAAGAAAACTATAATAAGAAGTGTAGAATTAAACGTGGGTTATTCAAATCAAATAATGGGACACTAATTAATTCTGATGTAAATGGTTCTTTACAAATAATAAAGAAAGTAGCTCCGAACGTTTTTGCAGACGGAGTACAGGGTTATCTGACCCCAGTCATTATAAATGTAGCTAACGCTATATGATTTATGACAGATATGTTTTTATATAACAGAATAGTAGTTTTATCGAGCGATTGTAAAGACAAATAGAAGAATAGGAGTAATTTATGAGATATGTTAACTTCCACCGCCATTCCATGTACAGCAATTTGCGCAGTTTGGATTGTGTTGTTAAACCCGAAGAATATATGAAAAGGGCGGTAGAACTCGGACAAAAAGAATATGTTACGACCGAGCATGGTTTTCAAGGCAATATCTTCGAGGCTTATACATTGTGCCAACAATATGGCTTAAAGTGTATATATGGAGTTGAGGCTTATTATGCTGATGATGCGACCGATAAAACGGAACGTAGCGCTTTTCATATTATACTTATTGCATTAACCGAAAAAGCACGCCGTGAAATTAATAAGATTATGTCTTGGGCAAATACGGACGGGTTTTATTACAAACCTCGTATTGACTTGAAATGTTTGCTCTCTTTAACTCCAACCGATACGCTTATTACAACGGCTTGTATTGCAGGTAGAATGTTTAAAGACGGCTGGAAGGAAAAGTTTTTTGAGCCAGTATATAAACATTTTGGGAAGAACTTTTATCTTGAAACGCAAGCTCATACGCACCCGCGTCAAGTTGAATACAATAAGAAGATAATTCAACTGCATCGTGAACTTGGAATTCCCATTATCCACGCCAACGACTCTCATTACATCAAGCCTGAAGATTCAAAATACCGCGATTTATTCTTAAAAGCAAAGGGCATAGAATATGCGGATGAAGAAGGGTTTATTCTTGATTATCCCGATAGCGACACAATATTGCAAAGATATAAAGAGCAGGGCGTTTTAACCGAGCAGGAAGCCATTGAAGCGCTCGAAAACACTTTGGTTATTGATAAGGCAGAAGGTATTCATTTAGACAAAGAGTTTAAAATACCGAAAGTCGTAGAAGGCGATAGCAATAAAGAATTAAAAAGGCTTATCAATGAGGGTTGGAAAAAAGAAAGAGAAAATATTCCGCGAGAAAGATGGAACGAATATATCGAGCAAATCAAATACGAATATAAAATAGTTGAAGATTGCGGGATGGCGGATTACTTCATATTAGATCATTACGTTGTGCAAAAAGCAATCAAAGATTATGGTGCGATTTTAACTCGGACTGGGAGAGGAAGCGCAGTTTCTTTTTATATAAACAAATTGCTCGGTTTGACCGAAGTAGATAGAATTGCCGCTCCGATAACATTATACCCGACGCGCTTTATGTCGGCCGAACGTATTTTAAACTCCCGTTCTCTTCCCGATATAGATCTTAATTTTGCTGATGTAAAACCCGTAATTCAAGCCAGTAAGGATATTTTAGGCAAAGACGGCATTTATTATATGATTGCTTATAAGCCTTTACAAGAGTCTTCTGCTTTTAGATTATGGTGTAAGGCGCAAGGGTTAGATATTAAGGAATACGACGATGTTGCGAAAGAGCTCGAAAATCATATAGAAGACCCGAAATGGAAAGATCTAATCGAAGGCAGTAAAATATTTCGTGGCGTAATCGAATCAGTCGCCCCATCTCCTTGTAGTTTCTTATTAAGTAACGATAAAATATCCGAAGCCGTCGGTCTCATTAAGGTCGGCGAAGAAATGTGTTGTTGCCTTGATGGATATAATTGCGATTGCTATAAGTGGCTTAAAAACGATTATTTAACAGTTTCGGTTTACAGCATTATCGATCAAGTATATAAAATGATTGGTAGACCGATAGATAATATCCCAACTCTTATAAAGAATTGCGGTCCCGAAGTTTGGGATATTTATGCGAAGGGACTAACGACAACCATAAATCAAGCAGATTCGGATTATGATAAACAAATTTTAAAGAAATATAAACCGCAAAATCTTGCCGAAATGTCCGCGTATGTCGCTGCAATTCGTCCTGGATTTGCTTCGCTTCTCAATAACTTTATCGAACGCAAACCTTATACGACGGGCGTTAAAGAACTCGATGATATATTGCAAGACTCATTCCATTATTTGATGTACCAAGAATCAATTATGAAATATTTGGTTTGGTTGGGGATCGAAGAAAAGGGAACTTATGACATAATTAAGAAAATAGCGAAGAAGAAATTCAAAGAGGAAGAATTGAATGCGTTAAAAGAAAAACTTCTTACTTCTTGGGAAAAGAAAATAGGGACCAAAGAAGGGTTTGCGGAGACTTGGCAAGTAATCGAAGACGCAGCTCATTATTCCTTTAACGCATCGCATTCGCTTTCAGTCGCTTTGGATTCAATGTACGGAGCTTATCTTAAATCTCATTATCCCCTCGAATATTTTACCGTAACACTTACGATGTATTCAGGAGATATGGATAGAACAGCGAATTTAATCGCGGAGTTACCTTTCTTTAATATTCAGATTCACGACATTTCGTTCGGTCACTCGAAGTCGGGTTACAATATGGATAAATCGACCAATACCATTTACAAAGGAATGGAATCTATAAAATACATGAATGCCTCGGTTTCCGATACGCTTTACGAACTTTCACAGACGAAGAAATACGACAATTTCCTCGAACTACTCAAAGATTTCCCAGGCGATTCACGCCAATTGGATATTTTGATAAAGCTCGGTTACTTCGATTGTTTCGGGACACCGCAAACGCTCTTATCAATCGTCGATATTTATAACACTTATTCAGGCAAAAAACTTCTCAAAAAAGAGACTTGCGCCCTTCCTCGCGAGACGATTCTCCAGTTTGCGACCGAGACCGAAAAGCAGTATCGTATAACCGATCCCACCGCACTCGTTTCTTATCTCTGCGAGAACGCCAAGCCGAAGGAATTTACACTTTCCGAGCGGTTGGCTTCCGAGTTGGAATATTTGGGATATTTGAGCTTTAAGAGTACAGACGCGAGAGATAAATATAACGGGTACGTCTGCTCGGCTGACACAAAGTTTTCACCAAAAATCACGGTTTATAACCTTTATACGGGCAAAACCGAAACGATTAAATGCTACAAAAAGACCTTCGCCGAGCAACCGCTCGCAAAGGGTATGATTATTACTTATTACACCGAAAGCAAGCCGAGAAGTCGGTTAAACCCCGAAACAAAGCAGTTCGAAAAAATCCCCAATGAATTCGAACAGTGGTTCAAATGGTATACTATTAAGGAAATGGGAAGTTAAAATACGAATGGGAAAATGTTGGTCTGATGAAATATATAGACAAGAAATTAAGAAAAGAGGATTGCAAGTTGAACCGTTGGAAAACTATAGCAGAAGTGGGATACCGATATTACATAGATGTTTGAGATGTGGATATGAATGGAAAATAAAACCAGGACATATCATTCAGGGACATGGATGCCCGAAATGTGCAGGGGCATTAAAGAAAACTAAAGAATCATATATCGAAGAAATTGGAGTTAAAAACCCTTTAGTAGAATTAGTTGGAGATTATATTAACGCTAGAACCAAAACTCTGCATCGATGTAGAGTTTGTGGGAAAGAATGGTTGGCAGCTCCCGATACAATAATTCATGGGCATGGATGTCCGAGTTGTAATAATAGTCCTTATTCTATAGAAGAAATAAAAAATATATTCGAATCTGATAATCCTACAATTCAAATAGTAAAGACCAATGGGTTTGTCTGCGGCAAGAAAACAATAAGATGTAAAATTTGTGGAAACATATGGGATAAAAATATATCTTCTATTAACAAGAAAATTTATTGTCCATATTGCCCTAAGAACAACGGCAGATCGACCTGGGTTAGTAAGGAAGAATTTTTAAAAAGATTGTGCAAAGTCAACCCTTATATTGAGTTAATTAGTGAATATACTAGAATGTCAAATAAAATGATTTATCGATGTTCGAAGTGTGGATACGAATGGAAAGCGCGTGGAGACCACATATTAGAAGGTCACGGGTGCCCAAATTGTTTTTCTTCAATCGGAGAAGAAAAAATAAAACACTATTTAACTAATAAAAGTATAAAATTCGAAGTGCAAAAGATTTTTAAAGATTGTCGTAATAAGAACCCGCTAAAATATGATTTTTATCTCCCCGAATATAATGTATGTATAGAATATGACGGGGAACAACATTTTAAATCTGTAAAATATTTTGGCGGGGATGAAGCTTTTACCATAAGAAAAGAAAACGATAAAATAAAGACGGACTATTGTTTAGAAAATAATATTTTTTTGTTGCGTATTCGATATAACGAAAATATTGAACAGGCTCTAGATTTATTTTTTCTAAATTCTAATATTAAAGAACTTCCGCCAAAGGAGATAAAATAATGGCAGTTAAAAAACCAACAAGATTTTCATACAGTAGATTAAACCAAATGGAGAATTGTCCGTTTGCTTATTACTTAAAATACGAGCAAAAACACTTCCCCAAAGACAGCGCTTTAACAATGGAATACGGCAATTTGTGCCATTACATTCTTGAAACAATTGGAAATTGCATAAAAGACGGCAAAGAAATTCCATACGAAAAACTTACCGAAGACTTTTGGAATATCGAATTACACACCCAAGAAAATGGGAAGAAAAAAGAGGATATTCTCGGGGCTAATCTTCTCGCCAAGAAATACCCCGAAACGTGGGTAAAGCCCAGCCGCGCAGGGAAAACTTACGCAGAAAAGGCAAAATACTTCGCAGCGATTGGAATGTATCGTTTGGAATGGTATATGCAGGATCATCTCGAACTTGAAATCGTTGGCTGCGAAGTTCCATTCGAGTTTAAATATAATGATAATTACACCTTTTTCGGATATATTGACCGTTTGCTTAAAGTTAAAGGACAAAATAAATACGTAATTCACGATATAAAGACTAAGGACAAAGAGTTCAAAAAAGAGGATTTAGCGACGCCGTTACAATTCGTGATTTACGTTTTGTCCCAGCAAAAGGTTTATGGCGAAGACGCAGAGTTTGAATGTTGTTACGATTTGCCTTTCGCAGGGGAAGACGGCGTTTGGCAGTCAGCATTGACAAAAGGCGGGATGAAGCGCGGGCTTGCAAAAATCGACAAGCTTTTTGCGAAAATCGAAAACAAAGAGTGGAAGCCGTCACCGAGCATTTTGTGCGCTTGGTGCCCGTTTAGCGCAAATAACCCCGATCAACCCGAAGATTGTAAGAATTTGTGTTGTTACTATAACCTTTCCACGCAAGATGAGTTCGATACTTATCATGTTAAGATGGAATGGAAAGGAATGGATAAGCACTTTATTCAAATGAAGAAATTCACAGCATTGCAAGCGATCGACGAGGCAATTGACGACGATGATTTCGAGATTTAAGGAGAATTATGGAAGAGCAAAGGTTAATATCGTATGGCGACACGGCTAACTTCGAAATCACCGAAAAAGAGATAAATGGCGGCACAGTTGCGTTCGAAATCAACACGGAAGAATTGTTTACAATCAATGATTTAAAGGAGAACAAAAATGAAAGATAAAGAGTTTGATGCAAAATTGATAGCTTATTTACTTGGCAAAGAAGAATTGTTTAACGAAGTTGTCGATGAACTTGCTGAAAAAATTAAAAAAGAGCTCGATGAAACAGACGACATCGATGAAACAGACGACTGGGACGAATACTATAAACAAGAAGATTACGATTATAATCACGAACGTGGCGAAGATAATTGGGATGATGAAGAGGAGGAATAAAATGGAATACGATGAATTGATAGACAAAATAAAAGACGCGCTTAAAATCACCAAACTCGAAATTTACGAAAAGGCGGATTTACAAGCCATTCTCAAAGAGGCTTGGTTGGACGGATATGAAGCGGGGTTTGACGAAGGCGAAGAAAACGGAAAAAGAAATTTTGATTATTGAGTTAAAATGCTTGACAAACGGATGTCGGTGTGATATAATAGGCTTGTAAATTGGAGGCTGCAATGAATAAAAGTTTAGAATTTGTAAACAAACGATTGTCGGAACGAGGCAAAGAAACATTAAAGAAAGAAAATGTTTCAGTTTTTCGTCCTTCAAAAATTTATCAAGATAGGGTTGCAGAGTTTTCGTTTAGTACAACTTTGGAGTTTTACGATGACAACATATCTGATATATTGGTCGAATTGACAGAAGTACCTGAAGATTTTAGCAATTTTGATTGCTATGGTTATCATGGCGAACATAATGATGGGACCTTGGTATTTATCCCAGTAGCGGCAGAAGAAATATTAAATAAATTTTTATCTCTTCGCTGTTGCCCGTCAAGCAAGATAGACACCGAAGAAGATTTGATTGGTGTGAAGAAGATAAAAATTATGGTTGGAGATATTATTGCCTACCAACAAGATGATGAATCGCCAGTTCCAGAAAAGCCTTGGATGACCAATAAATTAGAGGTTTTTATTCCCGCTTATTTTGAGCTGATTAAAGAGTAATAAATAAAACGACCATTTTATTTGGAGGAAAAATGAAAGATTTATTATTCGGTGAATACGAAACCTTTGATGAAGCCGTTGAGGGTTTGAAGAAGAAGATCAAAGAAGAGATAAAAAATCCTCACAGAATACCTTTTCGGCAGCATATTCCTGCCTTTGTAGACGGAGCAATCCCAGAACAATATGTCGCCACTTCATTTGAAGATTTGCTCGAAAGGAATAAAAGTAAACTGTCCGAAAATCAAGTTTTCGCTACCGATGACACAGGCAGTCATTTGATGGTTAGCTCTACTATTGAAAAATGGTGGTGGGTACTTGGATATGTTTCGGGGATAGATTTAAGAACGAGATTACCTCAATTTGATAAGGTTTATAAAGGTGAAGAGAATGAGACCGCTGATAATGGAAATGATTTATAAATACGACTTTTTAAGCAATTTTTACGATTGTAAAGTCACTTATGACGGAATAACTTATCGTAACAGTGAGGCGGCTTTCCAAGCTCAAAAGACCAAAACGAAGCACGAAAGATTACGTTTCGCGAATTTACCGCCTCAAAAGGCGAAGTCGATGGGACGCGGAGTTGAACTTCGTGAAGATTGGGAAGAAGTCAAAGATCAGATTATGTACGAAGTTGTGAAAGCAAAATTCCAACAAAACCCCGATTTAAAGCAAAGACTTTTAGACACAGGAGACGCCGAAATCGTCGAGGGGAATCATCATAAAGATTGGTATTGGGGTGTTGATATGGGAACGATGCAAGGATATAATAAACTCGGCAGGATTTGTGAAAAAGTCCGCGAAGAACTCGGCGGGTGGAAACGAGATTATACCGACGAGGATGTTGGATTAGAGCTAAAATCTGTCGAATAAGGAGAAAGAAGATGGAAAAAGAAGATAAGTTATATTTTATATCAAGCGTTAGATTATCACGAGAACATGGGTTTGGACACGAACCAGACAGATATGTCGCTGACACGTTAGAAGAAATAACACAAAAAGAAACAGAGTATTTCGGTGAGGGCGAATTCGCCGCAGTCAGAGACGGAAGATTGATGATGTACCCATATGAAGAGGGGCGCTGGAAGATAATTGGGAGCGTTTCATCGGCGAGCACTCCGCGTATGATTACTTCCAAAAATGCTTGTATATGGGAAAAACTCCCAAGCTACAATAGTTTTAGTGAAGAATATTTGAAAGAAAAAACAGCTGAATATAAGGTGAGGAAAAATGGCAATAAAAATAATTAAACAAGGTGTAAAAGAATTTCACATAACTTGCCCGTATTGCGGTTGCGAGTTCACCTACGAAAACGAAGACGTATGTAACTCCGAAGTGATTTGCCCCTGTTGTTCAACGAATCTGCCGCATAAAGGCGTGATTGGCAAAGTTGACGAGTGCCCGCTTCCGACAAACGGTGAATATGGTACAACAATCAATCCGAACGGAACTTATCCGATGCCGATTTGGTATAATCAACAGGTTGCACCCGACGGGTATAAAATCAGAGACGGGTTAAATAAACGTCCTCTCACACTTCCTGACGGGGCGACGTTGGTAAATAATGAAAACGGTTGCGAAGGTTGCCCGAGCAACCCGAAATATCTCAAAGCACCGTATGTTGGGGATAGCCCGTGCCAGTGGTGCCAGAAAAGCCCATGGAAGGTAACTTGCACAGCGAATATGAAATAAGGAGTTAATTATGACGACGATTGATTATAAAAAAGTAAAATGCCCGAAATGCGGGAAGGCGTATTTCCGCGTAAAAGACAACTCGGGCCTCACAACCTTGTCTTTTATCTTTAAACCCGACCCGATTTACAAAGACGGCGAGCTGCAAAACCCGACCGAAGCCGAACCGATAAAAGTGCGTTGTGAGTGCTTGGAATGCAGGTGCAATTTCCGTGTTGAAACACACGACGTCTTCGGGGTTTATCGGTTTATCGATGAGGACGAGGAGCGAAAAGAAAACGAGAGAAAACTTGCGGAAAGTTTTAAAGTGTTGAAAAAGGAAACTGAGAAAGCTAAAACCGAACTCGTTAATTGCCAGTTAAAGATCGACGAATCTTCACTTTCAAAAACTTACGTTAAACCTATAACATGGCAAGATGGGTTAAAAGAAGAACTTGACGAAATAAAAGAAAGACTCGCGAAGTTGGAGAACAAAGTTTTGGGAGAAAATCAATGAGATACTTCGTTATAGGTGACACCCACTTTGGACATTCTAATATCATTAAATACTGTAATCGTCCATTTAGAGATGTAGAAGAAATGGATAGGGGTTTAATCAAAAATTGGAATGAAACCGTGTCTAATCATGATATTGTTATTCATCTTGGAGATTTCGCTCTTTGTACAAGGGAGAGGGCGAAAGAGATTTGTTCTCAATTAAATGGTAAAAAAATCTTAATAAAAGGAAATCATGATAGTTGGACCGATGATTTTTATAGAAATATTGGTTTTGATTATGTAAGTAAATTCCCTATTATTTATGGAGGAACTCCTGACAATAATGGATTTTATATGATGTCTCATGCCCCTCTGATGTTAAGTGAAACCACTCCATATTGGAATTTTTATGGTCACGTTCACAACGATTCTAAATTCGCAGACACCCCAACCAGTAAGTGTGTATGCGTAGAGAGAATAGGGTATAAGCCTTATTTATTTTTGGAGAAGAATTAAAATGTTTAAGTATATAAAGTCTTTTTTAGGTATCGTTATTTTCGTATTAATAGTTGCAATCAATATGACGCTTATAGTAGGGATTGTTCATTTGAGCGTGTCCATTAGTCTGTGGTTCTTGCTTGGGGAGATGATAGCGATTCCATTATTTATCTTCGTATTTACAATGTTGTGTTTGTCAGAGCATTTTAGTTGGTTGAGAGAACTGATATTTAGCACTTTTTAATAAAATCTATCTTTTATTGCACGAAAAATAAAATATTTTCAAAACCCCGTTTAAACGCTTGACAACGGGGTTTTATTGTGCTATAATAAAACCACAATCGGAGGTAGATATGAGATTTTACACACTTGCGGAAAGAAAACCCATTGAGGGACAGAGGGTATTGGCAAAAATCGACCGTTGTGCCTGCTGCGGCAATTATTATGTTCTTGAATACGAAGCAGGGTGGAGTTGGGAAGTTGATAATGGTAAACCATTCCATTTTGTTGAAGCTTCTGGCGAACACTATATGACAATCGATGAAAAAGATATAATCGGTTGGATGCCCATTGAAGATTTAGACGAAATTAAAATTGGAGAATAATTATGAACTGGAAAGAAGAATTCATCAAATTATTAGAAGCAGGAACTTTTAAAACCAATTCCGAAATCGACGATTATGCCGACGAACATAATTTGCCCGCAGCTGACGTTTGGCAGTGCTATGCGGAGTATAGAGACGATTGTTTAATCAAACAATCGATTGGGACGCCGTGTGAGGGCTGTAAATACGTTACTCGAATAGAAGGCCCGACATCGCCTTGTTACGAGTGTTGTCGAAATAAGACTGATTTTTACGAAAAGATATAATAAAAGGCACGTTTTATTAGATGGTGTGGAGGTTGAAGAATGATAATTGATTATATCGGTCAAGAACTGATTTGGAATTTAACTGCGACGCATCCATATAAAAAGAATCGTAGGAATTACAGCATAATGATTAACTGTAAAACCTCGAAACAGAACAAGGACGCCGTTCGCTTTTTGAAGTCGCATCTCGGCAACAAACTTTTGACCGTAGAAACTCGAAAATACATCGATAAAAATACGGGGTTGGAATGCGTTCTTGTTAACAAAATATCCGTTCCCGACGCATTTGGCGGGTTTGGAGAGGCGATTTTTATAAACGAGTTTGCGAGGGAGATTAAATAATGAATAAACAAAAAGTTATGGAAATAAACAAAGAATTCGTGAAATTAGTCGCAGAAAACCCCGAATTACCGATAAAGGTTTTTATCAATGGGGAATGCGGCGATGGAGATTGTTGGTTCGTCGGAGAAGTTTATGATTGCAAAGTCACCGAAATAACGGAATACGAGGATAAGTGTTACGAAAGAGACGACTTCGATTGGTTGAAAGACATAATATCAGACGAGGTTTGTGACGAGCCCGAATACGTAAATCTCACCGATGAAGAGTTCGATAAAGCGATGGAAGAGAAAGTGGAATGGCTCGACTGGGAAAAGGTGATTTTGCTAAAAGTGTCCGTTTAATAAAATGTGTGTTTTATCACGTTAAAACAGTTGACAAATGAATTTTTATATGTTATAATTTAATTACAAAAAAATAAATAAGGCGAAAGCCAAAGGAGCAAATCTATGATGGAAAATATGTTTAATGGCATGTTTGGCAAGGTTGCAAACGGTATGTGCCGTTTGTCTATGAACGGAGGGATCGCGGTTAAAACTTCAAACGGGTACAAAACGTACAACGTTAAAAACAAAAGATTAACTAATTGCAATAACTTCGTATTCAACATCGGCGAAGAATTCTTCTTCGTCATCCCTACAAACAAAGTGGAAATCGGGGATATTATTCTCGTGGCGGGCAAACCGAAATGCGTTATCAAAGCTGATGGAGAAACTATTAGAGTTATCAATTACGAAGATTCGACCGTAGAAGATATTTTACCCGAAAGACACGTATTTATGGGAGAAACGTACTTTTATGGAAAAATTGTTTCGATGTTTGGGCAGAATTTTATGAAAGGCAAGAAAGGAATGAATAAATTCATGTCTTACATGATGATGTCTGAAATGATGAAAGGAATGAATGGAGGTTCTTCTTCGATGAACAATCTGCTTCCTTTTATGATGATGAGCGGTAATTTGGGTAATATGTTTGGCGATATGTTTGACGGCACGATGGATTTTGGAAATCTAATTGGCGATAACGAAGAAAAAGAAGAAAAAGAAGAAAAAGAAGAAGAGGAGAAATAATTATGGGTGGCGGTAGCTGGACTACAAGTTCGTATACATCTTATACGAAAACAAAAGGAATTAAAACTTCATGTTTAGCCGATGGAACTGTTACTCTCGATTCTTCTTATGATGTCCAAGATCTTTATAAGGCGAGAAAACTTGATGAAGCACTCGATCCAAAGGGTGTCATTAGAGAGTGCGTGGATAGTGATGAACATCCAAACACTATCCCCGTAATTCTTGCACTTGACGTTACGGGGAGTATGGGAAGTGCCCTCGAGGAAGTTTCAAAGAAACTCAATGCCATTATGACTGAAACATATAAGAAAGTAAAAGATGTCGAATTTCTTGTTATGGGAATCGGAGACCTTGCGTATGACAACGCACCTATTCAGGCTTCTCAATTCGAATCCGATATTAGAATAGTAGAGCAACTTGATAAAGTTTATTTTGAACGTGGTGGCGGCGGTAATCAATACGAATCCTATACGGCAGCTTGGTATTTTGCCATTAACCAAACGAAGTTGGATGCTTGGAAACGCGGCAAGAAAGGTATTTTAATTACTCTCGGAGACGAACCTCTTAATCCGTATTTGCCAAAAGAAGCTCTCAAAAGAGTGACTGGTAACGAAACGCTGCAAGGGGACGTTGAAACAAAAGAATTATATAACGAAGTAATCAAAAAATACGATGTTTATCATTTTGCGATTAACGATAATCATACTTGTTATAGATATTATAAAGATGATATCAAAGAAACTTGGGGAAAGTATCTTGATAATGATCACCTCAAAGTTGTTACTTTAAACGAGCTTGCGGCACAAATCGTAAGTGCTATTGTAGAATCTTCCGATTCGGTTATTGGCGAGACGGGAGTTTGTACTTCTACTGATGGAATTTCTTGGTAAAATTTTATGAATGTTAAAATTGTAATAGGATCTAATTATGGGGATGAAGGGAAGGGTTTAGCTTCTCGTTACTTTGCCCAAAAAGCCGAAGGAAGTTGTTTAACTGTTTTACACAATGGGGGTGCGCAAAGAGGGCACACCGTTGATTATTTGGAAGGCAAGAGATTCGTATATCATCATCTCGCTTGCGGGACTGCGGATGGGAGCGATACTTATTTTGAGCAAAACTTCATAGTTAATCCTATTCTTTTTAACAGAGAGGTTGAAGAGCTTGAAAAAGTAGGCATTCGTAATTATAGCGTATTCATTTCACCTCATTGCAGAGTAACTACCCCATACGATATGATACTTAACCAAATGGTTGAACGGGCACGAGGTGGTCAAAAACACGGTTCTTGCGGAGTTGGAATCTTTGAAACTATAAAGAGATATGAAAGTTCTGAATATAATAAAACCTTTTCCGAGATGAAGAATATGACTGATTTAGAATTATTCAGATATATCGAAGAAATCTCCAAGGCGTATTTATTCAGTAAAATTGAAGAATATAAAATTCCGAGAAATATTTCTGACGATTATTTGCCTTCAATTACTTCTCGTAGATTTTTGAGCGATTACATTATAGATTTTCGTTTAATGGCATCCGAGATAGCAGAAGCAGAGCCGCAGGACTTATACGGAAATTATAACACTCTTATATTCGAGGGAGCGCAAGGGCTTGCTTTAGATATGGATAATAAAGAAAATTTTCCTTATCTGACGCCAAGCAAAACGGGCTGTTATAACCCACAGAGATCTCTTGAAAAATGTGGGAGAATTCCTTTCGATATTGAGTTATGTTATATTACAAGGACATACTTCACTCGACATGGGGCAGGCCCGTTCCCCACAGAATGTAAAAAGGAAGAAATTAATGAACAAATCGAAGATAAGACGAATGTCCCCAACCCATATCAAGATAGCATAAGATATGGGAAATTCGATATAACAGCATTTTTGAATAGAGTTAAATCAGATGAAACCACATTCCCTTACCATCACATATCTACGTGTTTTATCACACATAATAATTACGTGGATTTCGAAAGTTCTGAGGTCGAAGAACAACTTACGTCGAATTTCCATTTTTTATATTTTTCAAGGGATAAGTTCGGAAGAAAAATAAAAACGAAGAGAGGTGTAAGAAAATGACATTAAGAGATTTTTTAAATTCTAAAGTAAGATCGTATGAAATTTGTCTCATTTATGCAAACCATTCAACAGTCGCTATTTCGTGGATATTCGAAGAATCTTTTTCGGCAATCCCTGAAAAATACTTAAATTGGACAGTGAAAAGCGACGAATGGTTTATGGAGGCGATTACGATAAAAGATGGGTTAAAACAATCGCTTTGGTTTCATGAAATCACAATAGAGGAGAAAGGAAATGAAAGCATATAGACACGTTTATCTTGATTTCCCTGATTTCACGCAGGAAAGTTGTTATGAAATTACGAGCAAAGTAACTTTGCAAAATGGCACCAAAGACAAGATTAAAACCACGATTGTTTGTGACGATCCATACTACGCGATGAAGATAGTTAAAGATTTCCTCTTATCTAAAAAGGATTGGCTTGTAACAGAAGTCCTCGGGCAGAGGTTTGAAAGTAGTTCGTTATTAGTCACAAAACCCGAAATTCCGCAGCCAAAATATGTGGTTGTTTGTGATAGTATGAAGCGTATATTTTACGAGGGCGGCAATTACAAAGAGGTGGAACATTATTCGGTTATTCATACAATTCCCAACAATGTCTCCGTTTATTACGGAACATTTGACGCAAAAGAAAAGGCGGAAGAACGTTGCGAAGAATTAAATAAAGAATGGAAAGAATATTTTAGGGAGCAAAAATGAACGAAAAAGCAAAACAACTCTTAGGCGAGCTCGAAATGCTGGGCGAGCGGAGTGATTTCTGGTACGAAGATTTCTGGATTACGAGAAGCCCTATTGGTGGGTATACGGTGGTTTCGGTAAAACGTACTCTCACAGAACATTTTTCAAATGCCCAAAGAGTGATAGATTTTTTGAGTAAATACGATAAGAGTTTAGGTAAAACATTATACGAGGTGAAAATATGACAACCACATTTATTTTAAACTTTAGATGTAAAACACTTGAAGAGTGGGGAAAAAGTAATGAGGTAATCGGAGATAAAGGTATTGCTATTATCGATTATCAAGATGGCAGTAGAAAAGTAGTTATTGGTGATGGAAAAACTAAATGTTTAGATTGTAAAGAATTGAAGAAATTTCCAAAATCAGTTAAAATAGAGTATTATGGGAACCCCAAAAAAGAGCCTAATTCTTTTGTCAAAATAAACGAGGATGGATGTGTATGAAACTAGAAGAATTATTAAGAATATTTGTAGGTATAGGGAGTTGGATTTATAGAATAAACCTGTATGAAGTAGATTCTAAGGGCAACACTAAATACATAACACATCATCATATGATAGATTATTATATAGATATGAATAATTTCAAAGATTGGTTTGATATGACAGTAGAGAATTGTCTCGTTACACCTTATGGATACTATGATAACGGTATAAAAAGAGGACTCGTAGATATATACGTAAAAGCGGAGGTAAAAAATGAAAACTAATATACCCGAAATCGGCGAAACATACGCCTTTTTCGATGACGGCAAAACAGGGCTTTCTCGCCGTTATAAAGCGCTAGTTAGGATTTATCTTGATAATGGATTTTACAAAGATTTCAGCAAAGATTGGTGGTGGGAGGAGGAAAAATAATGAAGATTACGAATAAAGACTTTTACAAAAGATACAAGAATTTCAGCGGCTCGTTTTTCGAGTGGTTTCGAGCCTGCGTAAACGAGAACGACGTTTTCCGTTTTTGGTACAAAGGCGACCCCGAAGATGCCAACGCCGATTACGTCAAAATTTCGAGTGTTATCGACATAGGCGGAGATTTTCTGCTCGGGTTAAAATTTGTCGATTGGAACGGTGAAGAAGAAAGGAAAGAAATGATCGAGTTTATAAGGTTGAGCGAAGTAAGAGCAATCGAGATTTTCGCGAACGAGGAAGATTTAGAATGAGATTAGGTACGATTCCCGAATTAAGTCGTGAGCAACTCGAAAAGAAATTTCCGCGAAAAGGTTATTGCATCACTTTTTACCCCGTGGAAGACGGTTTCCCCGACCTGATAAACTCACTGCAGATTTTCGTAAAACTTACCGAATCGAAAGCGAAAGAGTTAGCAGAACTTTTCGAAAGGACGAACGAGAAGAACGACGGGCTGAAAATCACGATAGAAATTTTTAAAATAAACGAATAAAACGCTTGACACTTGCCTTCGATTATGTTATAATAAACGCGTAATCGGAGGTTTGTTATGGAAAGAATAGAACCGACACATAAAGAAATAATGGCAGAATTGGATTGTTGTTATTACAGCCGCTGGCATAAAGGCATTTGCGAGTGTAAAAGCCCGAACCAATTCAAGAGTTGTTACGAGGCGGCGAAAAAGCGACTGACAAGAACAGTTTTAACCGAAGAAGAGATAAAACGAGAACAGAAAGCAAACGCGAAGGCGATGTTGGATATAGAAAGAGCGTTAGCGATATTTCACGGGGAGGATGAAGAATGAGCGAAGAAAAATTATATTACACAGACGAAGAAGTACAAGCAGATTTTAGAAGATTTTTAAGTCCAAGAGCTTTTATGAACTGGCCAGTGCATGTAATTCTAAGACATAACAGTGTGGAAAATTGGGAAAAGTGTGATAAAGTACCAATGGATCACGAAATAGTGGTGATAGATTATCCTGATGGAAATATAAAAACAGTTGTAGGTGACGGTAAGAGTAAAGCTTTAGATTGCAAAGAACTAACTCATCCAATTAATGTCATTAAACTTTATGGGCTTCATAAAATACTTCTAGGTGATGCATCAGGCATTAAAGATAGGATTCCATTTCATAGTGAAGATTCTGTAAAAATATTTTTGCCCAATTATTCTATCGAGTTTGATGAAACAAATTCATTCCCTAAATATTTATTCAGAGGAAGAGATGAATGTGCAGGCACTTTGACAGGCGATAACCTTATTTCAGAATTATGTAACAAGATCTTGGAATTAAGCTCCAAAGGAGAGAAGAATGAAACAACCGAGTAAATTCAAAAGATGGTTTTTAGGTCTTTTTGGCGGCGTGCCGAAGAGCGATTACGATATTATCGCTAAGCAATACGATGTTGTTGCCGAGCAAAGAGACAATTTTATCGGCGATTTAAAAATCAACGATTTACGGATTAAAAGTTTGGAGCAAGAAAACGAGCTTCTCAAAAAACAAATCGCCCACGACCCGATGACGCCCGTTGTAATTAAGACACAGAACGTTAAAATCAAAGAAATCAAAAGATTCGCGGCGATCGGTCCGTTACCATTAGACAAAACCGAATTTTGTTTGCGTGACGCGGTTTTGGCAGAAGCCGCGCAGTTTGTAAAAATCGAGCGGCAACCATATAATATGAGGGTAACCGCGACGTTGTTGCTCGCGGAGAAAGAAGATGATTAAGTTCCAGAAACCGTTATCGGAAATCGATTATATAATTAGCTTCGACCTTGCGCTTTACAAAACAGGCGTCTCGATTTACGACATTTCTCAAAAATCAATCGTCCGAACCGACAAAATCGAAGTCTCACACACCGACGAAACGCCCGTCGCGACGCTTTATACAAAGCTGAAAGAATATCTGACTTCGGCAGTCGAGAAATACGGTAATTTGCTGATGATTGTTAAAGAGGCGATGCCAGCGCAGGCAGGTCGATTTACGACCATCGCGACGCTCCAAACGCTCGCAAAGGCGCACGCGGCTCTCGACATCGCGGTTGCGAAGGTGGATGGGGTTGATTTTTACGACGAAGTGGGCGTTCACGCAGTCTCGGTAAAAGCGCTTTTCAAAACCGACGAAACGCCGAAGCCGACGAAGACCGACATCAAAAAAGCAGTTTGCGCCCATTACGGGTTGAAAACGGGCGATTTGACGGACGACGAAAGCGATTCGGTCGCGGTGATTTACACGCTGATTAAGAAAAAGTGGAACGCGGATTTAAAGGACGAGATAAAGCGCGTCAAAAAAGAAATGAAAGGCTTGAAGCAAGAAAGAGCAATCGCCGCTCATGAGAAGAGAATTGAAGAATTGCAGGCGATGATTTTGGAGGTAGAATAATGGCAAATGATTGGATTGGAAACTCAAACTCAATTTATAAAACTCTCGGAGCGAGTAACCACACTGACAAAGAACGCGAAGAGAACGATTTTTACGCAACTCAGCCAATTGCGATAGACAAACTTTATGCGACTGGTGAATTGACTTGCAAAGATATTTGGGAGTGTGCTTGTGGGGAAGGCGACTTATCTAAAAGACTCGAAGATTTTGGATACAATGTAACCTCAACGGATTTAATCGATCGAGGATATGGCAAAGGCGGCGTTGATTTCTTTAAATGTAATGAAGTATTTAATGGCGATATTTTAACCAATCCGCCTTATAAGTATGCGAAAGAGTTTGCTTTAAAAGGATTAGAATTGGTTCCTGAAGGGCATAAGGTATTCATGTTCCTCAAACTCACATTCCTCGAAGGTAAAACTCGTTACAACGAACTCTTTTCTAAATACCCGCCGAAAAAGATTTATGTCTTTTCTCAACGCGTTTTATGCGCAAAGAATGGCGAGTTCGAAAAAATGAAAGCTGGCGGTGGTTCGGCAGTCGCTTATGCTTGGTACGTCTGGGAAAAGGGATTTACAGGCGATACGGTTGTAAAGTGGATATAATGAAATGCCAATTTTATAAAATAAAAAATTTCAAAAACTTCGTTCAAACACTTGACAAGGCGAAGTTTTTGTGTTATAATAGAGCCACAAAAGTAAAAGGAGGAAATAAATGGCTGAATTTCCAAAGGTGATATGCAAGGAGTTTGATCATAACAGGCAAGTGATTTCCGATTACGACATTTTGCGTTATCGCGAAAAAGACATTAGAAGACTCAAAAAGAAGTGCGCGACGCGAGCCGAGTTCGCCGAAGAACTTCGCAAAGAATTTATGTGGCGGTTTTGGTCGAAAGCCGAACATGAACTCATCGTAAGCAGGACAGAAGATGGGAGGATTCTGCTCACGCCGTGGTGCGGCTGCCGCGACAAAGAAGGGGCAGCAGTTGACGTCACAGACGATTATTCGCAGCTCGATTGGAGCGCATTCGCTGATTACCATATAAATAAACAGATTTTCAAAACCGAGGCAAAAATCGATGTTTACGATCAAATTATGTTCGGCGATAGATTTGAGAAGCTCGTAGATACGTTATGGACAACGCGATTCAAATATGAACGCGACAATCCTAAATTTCACGATAAGGAGAATTAATAATGAACTGGAACAGACAAATGGTTAGAGAATTCAACCGTAAACATAAAACCAATTATACCAAAGAACAACTCGAGATGCTTGAAATTGCTATGAAATTTAGAGCGGGAAATTTGAATGTTGAGAGTATGAAAGACCTTGCGCTTAATCCGTTTATTAATATCAAACTCGATACGCCGATTCCCGAAGGAACGGAGGTTAAGCTTAATTACGAAGTATTGCTTAATCGTAAGATTAAATTGTC
>OBLI01000989.1_pt1 | contig 29282 bp, 50 predicted proteins | sample 1519701 | NCBI WGS metagenome assembly OBLI01 (sample SAMEA3663005, study PRJEB22513) | pig gut metagenome | biome: pig gut; feature: pig-associated habitat; material: faeces | place: France | collected 2012 | reverse complement strand
AAAAACGTGGGTGCATTTTTGACATCAGTTTTGCAGGTCGGTGAATAATATGCCGTATTTGCCGTCTATTTCGCGCTGTGAGCGATTTTACGACAAAAGTTGACTATTCTACCGTCTGCAAGAATAAAACGCCACACAGAGCGTTTTAAGAGCTTGCACAAAAAAGGGCGCGTTTTGATGTCGCGCCCATACTGCATACAAGAAATTCAACGAAAACATAAATGACCTGAAGCAGATATATAAGAGTTTAGCACGCAATCGCAAACAATTCAATTCTTGCCACAATCAAGGAACCGTGCTAGACTTGAAGTGCCTACTAAGAATTGACAACCCTACCTTCAAATTTTTTGGAGGTAATTTTTATGAGTCAACTACAACCGCAACGGGAGTTCACTGGTATTTGGATTCCTGCTGTCATTATCAACGATCCAGAGCTTACGCCGACGGATCTAATTGTCTATGCGCAAATCGCAAGCTTTAACTGTTGTACTGCGAGCAACCAGTATCTTGCTGAGCTTGCACATGCAAGTGTTCGCAGTGTCCAGTACACAATTAAACGCCTAGAGACAAAAGGCTACATTCGCATTGAAGACACACGTTCAAAGGCTGGTATGGTCAAGCGCAAAATCTTCGCTATGGGTGTGGAAAACTATGCAGAGCAGACGCAAAGTACCATGCAAAATCTGCATGGGGGGGTGCAAAATTTGCATGGGGGGTATGCAAAATCTGCACGTAATAATAAAGAAGATAATAAAGATAATACATTAGTATTAGATAAATCTAATACTAATGAGCAAAGCTCCGAAATTCAGCCTGTGGAAAAGTCCGAGTTTGGCAATTCGGAAATCAACTCATTCATTAAGAGCTTCGAAGAAACGCTTGGACTGCCAATAGCTACTAAGCAGAAATTGAACCGGTACGCAGCTAAGCGCCTACTCGCTCGATACAAGCCCGAAGGTTGCGCCAAGCTCATCACGCTTGCCAGTATGGCGAATACAACTCCATATGCGCCCCGTATCGCAAATGTGATGGACTTGGAGCAGAAGTTACCAAATCTCTTTGTCTGGTATCGTCAGAACGCAAATAAAGGGCAAAGTAGGGCAGTAAAGGCCGTAGATGATGAGTTCGCCGACTGCGAAGTAGTGGAGGACTTTTAGATGAACGAACTTGCACAGACTCAAAAGCCGAGATTCAGCACCAAAGGCGACCTGATTGTCAGAATGGAAGGCGATACGGCAGTCGCAAAGTGTGGTGTTCTCTACACTATCGGCGATAAAGACGGTATGGAAGTATCTTATAAAGACTACCAGCGTATTCGCAAGACGATTCTCGAAACCGACGCAAAGTTCATCGAACTCGGCAATGGTACGATAATCGCTACTAATCAGATTACTAGGCTCTGTGAGCGTACCAAAACGCTTGTAGCACGCCGAAATAGTCAAAATAGCATAGACACTCAACTTGACGATAAAAATGCCACAGACGAGCTGTCAGAAGCTCAGAAGGCACAAATAATTGAAAGGTTGAGGGATAAATTTGGTTGGAGGAAGAAATAATGGCAGTCAAGACGGTTGCAAACAACATAGGCACAGGTGCAGTTGAGTGGGTTTGGCGCAAGAAGCTATTTACTTTGCGCCTAGATGCGACCAAGCGCAGAATGAAGTCGCCAGGTTGGTATCAGCTGGCAGATAATGGCGACGGTACGGTGTGGCTTGCATGGCGTTGCCCGATTGAAGTCGGCAGTGATGGACGGGAGTACTTCCCGAACGGCTCACAACCATGCTCAGAGAGCGAAATCAAGACGCTAGACTATCTGCACGAGCAGATTAGTGGAATTAAACCGTAACGGAGGTAAGAAAGATGAACATATGGACAAAGAAATCTACAAAGACCTTATCAAAGAAGCACTTAAACACGAGTGCAGACTAAGTGATCGCCAAATCCGATTACTTGAATGGCAACACATCGGCGAATGTTCGGTCAGAACCCGAACAGGAATGGAAGCGAAAATCAGCAAGACCACATACGCCGCGCTACAATCACTTCCCCATGAGTCGAAAAAGTATGTCTTTTACCTCCCTACCGAGCCAGTTTACAAGCCAAAATGGGTAGAGAGAATGCAGGCCAAACGCATAAACCGAGTAGTAGCGCTAATTAACAGATAAGCATAAAGAAAATCGTCCAAATCTATTGACATTTAACCATAACCGTGCTAATATAAGAGTATCATCAACGAAAACAAAATGATGATTGCAGATTAAGATTAGAAATCAATAGGTAGGACGATTGAATAATCGCGGGTTTTATAAACTTGCAATGTCGCACAATACAGATTGCGTAATCCCACAAAAACTCAATCCCCTATCTAAAAGGTAGGGGATTCTTAGTAGGCAATTCCGACAGAGCCGACGCTCAACGATTAACGAGGTCGCCAGTTCGGAGATAGAAGAAACCCAATCTGCACAAAACAAACATAAGACGCCGTCGAGGCAGAAAGAAGGTAAAAATATGAAGATTAAAGTCACATACATCGACACGAAGAGCAACGATCCATACGAACGCTTGAAGGGCTATTCAAAGGACGAGCTCATCGCAATTATCAAAGACCAAGACTATGTTATCGGTCATAAACACTAAAACAAAAGGAGTGGGCAATGAAGATTAAATTCAAAGAAGATAGAAGCGACACCAGCGTGCGTGTCGATAACAAAAGCACGGCAAGTCTGACTGCATTAGCTGACGACACTCGTGGACTTCGAGACAAAGAGTTTAAGAAGCTCATCAAGCTCGTGAACGAGTATCGCAAAGCCGACCGTCACGCAGATAAATGGACAAATCTTGATGAACTCATTCTTGGCGCTCGTACGCTTAGCAACCGAGAGTGGAGACAAGCGGTAAAGTTTGCAAAGACTCTTCGCAAAGCCGATCGTGAACTCACCAAGAGCGAACTCGTCGAGAAGATGGCAAAACAAGCAAGATTTAAGCAAGCACAGGAGGTATAGTGGCAGGGACTAGAGAAGGTGGCAAAAAAGCCGCCGAGACTAATAAAAAACTTCACGGAGCGAACTTTTACGCCGAGATTGGCCGTAAAGGTGGTCGCAACGGACACACTGGTGGATTCGCGGCGAACCCAGAGCTAGCGAGAATAGCAGGAACTAAGGGCGGAAAACGCTCGAGACGTGGTAGAAGCGGTCGTCACACATACTACTGCGTTTACGACACAGACAACAATTGCGTAGCAAGGTACAAGTCGAAACAGCAAGCGATATTGGCAGTGATACGAGCAGATAAAGAGGGGAAAGCATTTAGGTATACACGCGAGGTAATAAAAGATGATGAGGTATAAGCTCATTCTCAAGAAGATATGGAAGTGTATAGCGATGTATTGGTTAGCGTTTATTGCCGGTGTAGCATTCACGATTACAGCAACCACGGTTTACGTTATTCTAAACTACTAAAACGATAAATCAGTGGTGCTTCGGCAAAGCCAGGTAAATATTTACGCTCATCTAATCTTAAAATACACGACCGAAGCTAAGCGTCACAGAAGAGGCCACGCACTTTACGAAAGATAGGAGACAAATGGATTACTATAAACGCCCAGAATGGAGCTACTCGCAAATGAAGGTGATTCTTGATTCTGGAATTGACTACGCAGTTGCGAAAAAGCGAGGAATGTTGCCAGAGCCGTCAAGCTCAGCAATAGATTTGGGACAGCTCATCCATCAGCGTGTATTAGGTGGAAATGACGAGTTCGTGCTTAGTAGTTACGACAACTACCGCACCAAGGAAGCACGAGCATGGCGAGACGAACAAATCGCCAATGGAAAGATAGTTATATCTAAGACAGACGCAGATAACGCAAATCTCGCAGTCGGAAACATTATCTCTCACCCGCACACGCCAGAATACCTCGTCGGAGACAATGCCAAGCACGAAGTAGAACTTTATGCGAAAACGGCAGATGGCGTTGATATTCGCGGAAAAGCTGACGCAATCATCTATGGGGAAAATGGAAAGCCGAGGATTATCTGCGACATAAAGACCACATCACAATTCGATAAGTTCTTCCGTAGCGCATACTCGCACCATTACGACCTTCAAGCCGCGGTTTACACGATGATAGCCGGCACAGATATGGTCAACTATTATTTCTGCGTTGTCGAGACTGTAGCCCCATACAGAGTCCAATATATGCACGCGAGCTTGGAGTTTATGGAAAGTGGCGAGCGAAAGTTCAGACGATGTATAGACGAAATACTAGCGTTCGGCGACAAAGAACCAGACTTCAAACTTACAGAGGTAAAAGAACTCGGAGATTATAGCTTATGAGTGACTTTATAGATGGCTACGATTGCGCAATCCGACACATGCTCATACTAATGGAGACAATCAACAAGAAGAGTGAGCTAGAAAGAGCAATTCGACGCCAGCAGGAAACGGTAAAGAAAATAATAGAGGAGGAGGAAAATGAGCGAGAAAACAATGTCGATTCAAGCGCTCGTGCATAACGATGAGTTCCTTGCCAAAGCCGAAGATGTGCTCGGCCAGGGGACGCAACAGTTTATGAGCAGTGTATTGAGCCTCGTAAACTCAGACGAAGCAATCAGGAAATGCGACCCAATCAAGCTATACAACTGTTGTCTAATGGCCGCGTCAGTCAAGTTACCGTTCAACAAGAGCCTTGGCCAGGCATACATCATTCCGTATGGCAACGATGTACAACTTCAAATTGGGTGGAAAGGATTCGTCCAACTTGCCCAACGCACTGGCCAATATCGCACAATCAACTGTACCGATGTCCGTGAAGGCGAAATCAAAGAGCGCAACTATCTTACTGGCGATATTACCTTTGAATGGTTGCCGGAAGCAGAACGACAAAAGGCAAAAGTTATCGGGTACTGTGCATATTTCGAGCTTGTAAACGGTTACCGCCAAACGCTCTATATGAGCAAAGAAGACTTAGAAGCACATGGCAAGAAATACTCGCAAACCTATAAGAAAGGGTTCGGTGTATGGAAGGACGACTTTGACTCAATGGCTCGTAAGACGGTATTAAAGCAGATATTGAGCAAGTATGGCCCATTATCTATCGACATGCAGAAAGCTATCGAATATGACCAGATGGACTCTAACGGCAATTATGCAGATAACGGTGGTCGCAAAGTAGAGATTGTAGAAGCTGAGATAGGCGGAAGTGAAGAAGAAAGGAATAGCGATGAAAGCTAGAATTATTGTCGAGTATGACATCAAAGACTATGAGCTAGTCAACTGCCTACTCGGGGCATTACAGTCCGTGGCAATAAACTACGACTGCCGAGAAGGTAACTTCAGAACAGTAAAAGGAGAGCCACAATGGAAGAAGACATTCGAAGTTCAATCGACTTCTTGTACGGTGAGCCAACAGTCGTAGACGATGCCGATTTGTCTTAGTGCAAGACGTTAAACATGCTACCGTACATAAAAATAGGTACGGCTGGGGTGTAGTATCAAATCAAAGCATAACTATCGAAGAATTCTAATCTTGTTCAGGTAAGCTCCAGCCTAGCGAGCGGCGACAATATATACAAATCGCATAGAAGTCCCGCTCGCCCATATTAGGAGACACATGAGAGACAATAAGATAATTCATAGAGAGGACGCATACCTCGGGGCGATGGAGGCAACTATAAGTTACTCGATCGTTGGTAAGGGCAGAGAGTCGGTTGTTTATGACGACCTAGACAAACTCGATATGCAGTGGAAGCCGTACGGCAATGGACTGGTCAAGAGCCAAAATGGGCGAACCGCAAAAATAGAGATTAAAGTCTTTTACCAAGATGGGAGAGGGCAGAGGGTAGATAAATACTGCGACTTGGCGGTGTTTAAGCGCCATTGGCAAAGCAAGACTCAGTTCTTTAAGTGGGAGAGGCCAAAGGAATAATATTCAAGATTGAGCACCAAGTTGAGAGGGTGCTCAATCCAATAGAGGTGAGAATAAATGAAACGATACCAACTAAAGAAAGACACCCCAGCGTTCAAAGCTGGAACTGAGTGCTACATCGAGGAAGCAGGCCATATGGTGCCGTGTCGTGGCATCTCATACACCATCGTTCATAAGGACCAGCTAGAGAAGAACCCGAACATCCTGACTGACTGGTTCGAGGAAATTGAAGAGCAAACTCGCTGGAAGCCAGAGGAGGGCCATAGGTATTACTTTTTAGACAGCAATAGTCTTATATATGAAAGTTTCTGGTCTGATGATTACATTGACCGCAATAGGTCCAAGATTGGCAACTGCTTCCAGACCAAAGAAGAAGCCGAGCGAGCCGTAGAGAAGCTCAAGGCATGGAAGCGGCTAAAAGACAGCGGCCTGAAGTTCAAAGGCTGGAATAAGAGTAACTACGACAGAACGTTTTGTATAGATGCTGTAATCGAACACGATGTGGTAGCGTTCGAATTTTTTGAAGATCTTAGAACAGCACTAGATATGGAGATAGAAGATGAAGCTCAGAAATAAAAAGACAGGTGAAGCTGTATATGTTGACTTTCAAATACCGCTATGCAATCACGATGAGATATTAGGTTCATACAGCGTTACGAGTTTAGAGGCCCTCAACAAAAGTTTTGAGGACTACAAGCCGAAGGAGCCACTCATCAAGGACGAGAAGATTCGCAAGGCGGTGCGAGCGTGGGCAGATGCAAACGAAATATCACAAGCCCAATTCGATAGATACACAAGTGGCTTCTCGGCGTGCGACGATGGTCATAATCTTCTGTCAATGATAAGTTTCGACGGTTTTGTGTTCATGTTCGTAGATGGCAAATACTATACCATCGACGAACTCTGCGGGGAGGAGGAAGAATGAGCGCCGTCCAAGAATCTATCAACAGAGCAAGGTGCGCCGAGGCATTGGATATCTGGGGCGAGAAGGCCCGAGAATATGAGCGACTCACCAGAGCAAAGACAGTTGCAGATATAATGAAGGCTTACTGCCCGAATGGCGAGAGTGTCAGCTACGAGACCTTGCTCAATCTTTACCGTAAGTTGATGAGGCGGAAATGAAACTCACATACCAAGGCGTGATCTACTCAAAGAAAAACTCGAAGTCGATAATAACAAACCGTCGCACAGGCAAGCCAATGATTGTCGCAAGCAAGAGAGCGAAAGATATGGAGAAGAATATGGCAAGAGAGTTCTCTACCCAGCGTGGAGAACACCCAGCCATAAATGACACGTCGTCAGTTTACATGAAGCTGTATCGCAAGGACAATATCAAAAGAGATTTAGACAATGTAGCAACCAGTGTTTTAGACGGCCTAGTAAGAGGCAATGTGATCGCCGATGACAACTACAGCATAGTTAAGTCGCTACACATAGAAGATTGTGGGGTAGACAAAAACAACCCTCGTGTGGAAATTGAAATAAACCCGTGTTAAATTCAAACTATGAAAACTATATCGTTAGTGTTCTCAAGGAATGTCCAGAATGGCGTTGACGACTTCAATAACCCCACTTATACCCAAGAGGACGTTACTGTTGATGGTTGCTTGATTGCCCCAATTACAGAGCCAAGCAATCAGAGGGAAGCTGAAGCACTAGCCCAGCAACGTTTACAAGTTCGCATACATCTCCCAAAGTCGTTCAAGGGCGATATATCGAACTCGACAGTCGAATGGGGCGGTCATAAATTCAAGATAGACAGCGACTCAGTGGCGTTTATGGACGAGAACTGCCCTACAAACTGGGACAGATATTTTAGAGGGGAGGCATTCTATGAGTAAAACGAAAATAGCCGAACAAATCGTTATCAAATGGTTCTCGGAGCAATTCCCAGATTACCCAATCTCAACCCAGAAGCCAAAGAACTTGCCGTCTAAGTTTGCAGTGCTTAGGCGCGATGGTGGAGAACGAGATACGAAAGTCATGGACATAGCAGACCTGCAGATTGAGATTTACGACAAAGATTCAGAGTTTAACTGTGCGACGGTAGCAAGTGATGTATGCGACAAGATAGAAGATTCTTTAGCGAGTTACGATAAAGACATTGCAAAGACAAAGGTATACGGAGCAAGTAATATTGGCGACGAGCGATTGCAATACTTTAGCTATCTTATTGACTTCAGCGTTTGGTACAGACGCTAGCAATTCTTCGTAGTTGCGATACAATGAATATACCCTAGGTGATGCCCACCCTTGCCTAGGGCTTTTTTGTTGCTTTTTATTTTTACAGAGTTATGTATTTTGTAAATAACAGCACATAACTGGAGAAATATGGAATGGCTCAATTCTACACAAAGAATGGCGAAAATTACGAAGAAGTTCAGGGGTTTACTCAAACAGAGGTAGACGAAATCGTAGGCAAGCGCCTCGAACGTGAACGCGCAAAATACGCGGACTATACCGACCTAAAATCTAAAGTCGAGAGTCTGAATAGCGAAAAGTCCGAGTTCGAGAATAAGCTAGCCGAGATTAGCGCACAAAAAGATGACCTTGCTAAACAGCTGGAGCAAGCAAAACTTAGTGCAGAAAAGACTAATCTACTGAGAGAATTTAACATCTCGCCTGAACTTGAAGAGTTTGTGACAGGAGCTAATGCAGAAGAAATGCGCGCGAGAGCTGAAAAGTTGTCAAGAAGCACTGCTAAAGCTATCAGCATAGACAAGCAACAAAAACCAGAACCGAAACACTCGGAATTTGGGGAAGTTGCACATTCGCTATTCGGGCCAAAGAAAGATTAACCAAAAAGACAGGAATAAGAAAAAATGGCAACTCCACTAACTACTTCCACTCTTAACTTGGCAGACTTTACCGCCAAAGGTGTGTGGAAGAAAAACATCCGCGACGGCGTTCTTCCACGCCTAGCTGCTGCCGACCCAGAACTTATGGTCGGTTCTACTGACATCTTTACCTTCACTGGCACTCCAAAAGCTGAGCTAGTAGGCGAAGGTGGCAACAAGTCGAGCATGGACGGCGCTCCATCGAAGGTTGTAGCGAAAACTTACAAAGTACAGCTTACCTACCGTTACAGCGACGAGGTTAAATATGCCGATGAGGAATACCAACTCGGTCTTATTGAAGCGCTCGCTGGTAACATCATGAAAGGCTTGTCTCGTGCAGTTGACGCTATCGCGATCTACGGCATTAACCCTGCCACTGGTACGGTCAGCGACTCTGTAGCTAACTACCTCATGAAAGCTAGCAACGGTGTGACTCAAGTTACCGCTACTGACAACGCAAATGCAGATGTCAACAGCTTGGCCTCCGCTCTTCAGGACAATGGCTACAGCGCCACTGGTATTGCGCTTGACCCAGCATTCGCTGGCAAATTAGCACGCACAACCACACAATCTGGCACGCCACTTTACCCAGAGCTTGGTCTTGGCTTCAACTTTGATAGCTTCCAAGGTCTCAATGCGGCTGCAAGCGACACTGTTAGCGCAAAGAACGAAATCGCCGTTAAGCAAAACACGAAACGTGCTCAGGCTATCATGGGCGACTTCAGTGCATTCAAATGGGGTATCGCACGCAACGTCCCACTTCACCTCATTGAATACGGTGATCCAGATGGTGCTGGCGACCTCCAGCGTATGAACCAAATCGCTATTCGTGCCGAAGCCTACATCGGTTTCGCCATCATGGACGGCAAAGCGTTCGCTGTTGTCACCAAAGCTGACGCCTAACAACAAAACATCTAAAAGCCACCCCACCTCGCATAGGGGTGGCTTTTTATTTGCCAAAACTTTGGTATATATGATTTAACATGGCAAGTTCAATACAGCGAAGATACATCAAGGACCTAGCGGTTAAGAAGCTCAAAGAGTTCAAAGAGTTCAAGGAGATGATTATTTCCGCTGGTATTGTGTCTGCCGACGCAAAGACCGTGAGCAATGCTGACAGCATAGATGCAATCCTAGACGCTACCACAGACTTGCAAGCCTCTAAAATGATAGACGCGTTAGTCGCTAAAAGTGCCCCAGTTAGATCAAGAGTCTATTCAAACCGTAGGGCGAAAGAGACCGTAGATTTGCTCGATAAGATAATCGCAGAGACCGGCGAATGGAGCTTTGAGTAATGGACTATCTACAGCTAGCAAAAACTATCGACAAAGACCTACTTAAAGCAGTGGCGCTGATAAACAACCCAGAAATTGAGCCAGAAGTTCGCCAGGCTATGCTAGAGCGCCTATTCTCAACTGTTGGCGAGAATGTTTACAACGTCATCTACGACATGGCAACATTCGATATGGATGTAGTAGGCACTATTGGGACAGGTATAGACATGAACCGTGTGTATGGCATAGCGAAGGTCGCAAGCGATTCAGTCGTTACTGGAGGAGCAGCGAAGACCACTAGCTCAATCAACCTATGGCTACAAGACACGATCAGCAAAGCTACCTACGACGCATTCAATGTAGCTCATGACCTCGGCAAGCACCCGACGCTTACTAGAACCGAAAGGTCGAACTGTTGCAAATGGTGCACGGAGCATGTCGGAACATTTATCGACCCAACGTCTGAAGCATTCCGTCGCCACGATAACTGCCGAGCGAAAATCGTGGTGAGTGGCTATAAAACACGCAATGGACTAGTCAAAAACTACCGAAATCCGAATAAAAAGCGCAAAGGAGGAGCATGAGTATAGCAAAAGCGAAATCAAGGCCTGTAAAAGAGCGCACAGCAAGCAATACGGCGAAAGATGATAAAGTAACCGTGAATACCGCTAAAAACGCCTCAGAAGCTAAATTAGACGGCAAGAAAAAATGCGTTGTTGCAAATATTGAGTTCTATGACCTGAATAACGACAAACTTCGCAAAATCGGGGACAAATGGAGCGAGGACGACGAAAACCGAGTGTCAATGCTCAAATCGCGTGGTTTTATAACCGTGCTATAATCAAATCAAATAAAATACGCCACAGAAGCGGTTAAGTCTGGTAGAAGAAAAGGGAAATATAAATGCCAGATAATACCGAAAAAGAAATCTTAGAGATTGCACAGAAGCTACTGACAAACTTGGCAAATCATGCTTGTGCAGTCGTAAACAAATACGATTATTACAACGCTGACCAAGCCACAAAAGACTATGGCATTGCTATGCCAAAGAACTTGGCAAGAATTAAGCCTGGAATCGGCTGGGCAAGTCGTGCAGTAAATACACTAGGCGATCGCTTAAACTTCGATGGCTTTGCCAACGACACGATGGGCGCTAATAAGCTATTCACGGACGCTGGGGCTTACGCAATTATAGAGAAATCTACCACCGACACACTTATCGCTGGGTGTTCTTTTGTCGCTATCACAGAGAACGACGGCAAGCTCAAACTATTGCCATTCACGGCGGCCGAGGCAACAGGTTGCGTAGACGAGAACACCGGCATGCTATCAGTCGGGCTTGCAGTTACGCGCTTCTACGGTTTCTGCGACGATTGCGACAAAATGTGGAGTAGGCTTGGTCTAGTGCCACAAGACTATATCGTTTTTGCACCAGATTACACGGCATATTTCGAGAACAATGCGCTCGTCAGGATTGTAAACAACCCGACTGGACGACCACTTTTGCATGTTATCACTCATCGACAAAGTGCCGACCGTCCACTCGGTAAAGCTCGCATATCTAATACCGTGCGACGCATTGTTGATGAGGTAGCAAGGCTCAAAGTGCGTTACGAGATTGCCAGCGAGTTTTACTCGACCCCACAACGCTATATCACAGGTGTTGCAGAGGAAGCGCTGAACGGAGCTGATTTTGAGACCGCACTTGGCAAGATATGGACTGTAACTAAAGACGAAGATGGCGGAGCGGCTACGGTTGGCCAGCTCGCACAGATGACGATTAACCAATTTAGCGATCAGAAGAAGGACTTGGCAAGGGATTTCTGTGCAGAAACGGCACTCACATTGCGCAACCTCGGTTACGAGACCTCTAACCCTACTAGCGCTGAATCTCTGAAGTCGATGTCTGACGACCTATTGCTAGAAGCGCAAGCTTGCCAAGACGAGATGGGCAGAGAAATAAAAGAAATAGCAATTAGCCTCGCAATGCTCCAAAATGGCGCTTCCACATACCCAGCAGAATGGGACACGCTTCGACCAAGCTGGAAACCTATATTCCAACTCGATATTGGAGCCGCTGGGGACGCTATCTATAAGCTATTTGAGGTTATGCCGGAGCTTAAAGGCACGACCACGGCATACCGTATGCTTGGTATATCTACGGCAGAAGCTGAGGAGCTATCAAAAGCTCGCACTAGCACAAGTGCGACTGAGTTCATGCCGACTGTGGGGAGCAACCAATGATAGACGCAATAATCTCAATAATGGACAGCATTGGGCCGACATGCTCGGCTGTAGCAGCTATCGTATGCTGTGTTGCGCTCAAGCAAGCTGACGCTAACACAAAGCTAATCAAGCATATGGACGCTAAACTGTCTGCGAATGACTTGGCAATCCTACGCTCAAAGATAAAAGAGCGTGCCGACAGATGTATAGAAAGAGGGTATATTACCGAAGAAGAGCTTGCGGAATTGGACGGTTTATACGACCGCTATTACTCAATGGGCGGTAACTCGTTCATTCGCACGCTTATGGACAAAATTTCTAAATTGGAGGTTAAAAATGGCTGAACCTACAACAGCACCGCTTGCTACCGTTGCAGACCTAGAAGCGTTCTGGAGACCACTTAACGACGACGAGAAAGCTCGGGCTGATGACCTTATAAACATTGCTAGTGCAAGGCTTAGAGTAATCGCAAACAACAGTGGCAAAGATATTGACGAGCGCATTGCTAACGATACGACGAACAACTACGCTCAAGTGGTCGAGTGGGTAGTATTAGAAGCAGTTAAACGAGCATTGCAGACACCTGTGGACAGCTTGCCAGTAGATAGCTACTCGCAGACCGCAGGACCATATTCAGAAAACTACAAATACACAAATCCGTCTGGCGACCTATGGTTCAAGAAGAAGGAACTAGCCGAGATAGGAATATCTGGAGTTCAAAGACTAGCAAGCGTAACACCAACCACAAGGAGTGATATATATGGCGAATAAAGTTTATAACCTTAACGGCGGTCTCTACTCTGGAGACGCATTCACAGCATTCGAGACGAGAATTGCGTCATCGAACAACGGTAGCATTGTAGCTAGCCCGTCAGACTTAAAAGTGTCTGCCGGTTCTGGCATGAACGTAACAGTGTCTACTGGTGCAGGCATTATCGGGAATGGCACTTTGAGTGGCGTGAGGTTTGCTATCGACTCGCCAGTTACAGTAGCCGTTAGCGCAGCATCTACCGCCAATCCTCGCATGGACTCAGTAGTAGCCTACATCGACAAATCCGTGTCTGCTAGCACTTCCGTAGTGGACAATACTGATCTTGGTATCGTCAAATTCAAATCAGTAGCAGGCACACCAGCATCTGCGCCGACCGCTCCAAGCACCGCTACAATTCAATCGTCAATCGGTGCAGGCAACCCATATATGGTACTTGCTAATATTAAAGTTCCGAAGAGTTCAAGCGCTGCTTCGAGCTTCACAATTGCCGATATGCGTGTGACGCCGACAAGTGCTATCATCACAGATAACTCTATCACCACCCGAAAGCTCGCCAACAAAGCCGTAACGTCAGATAAGGTGGATTGGACGACATTCCCACCTTACTGGAAGACAGTTGCTATATCGACATCATCAAGTGTTACGATCCCTACTGGGTATCGGCTCTATCGAGTTCGCCTATGTGGGAACAAGACTAGCACAAACTCATGGGGTGTTATTGGTTGCTCCCAAGCCACAGGTACTACTTGGATTTATATTCAGGGCATGTCGAATGGGAATTGGATAGCGGATGAACGAAGCGTGACTGCACCATCCGACAAGGCTGTTATGGACGGCGCAAGGCATAGCACTGCGACGGGCTTTCAAACGTGGGATATTACAATCTCAAAGGCGAGTAAGACTGGAGTGGCATACGTGGCGACTTGGGAAACCGGTATGACTGGCTCCAAAACTTTCAACACCGGTCGCTCGGTTTTCAATGTTACTGACGGTACGGCCGATATGACGCTTTACTCTGAGCTAAGTTCGGCACTTTGGTCGGTAGAAGCTTTTGTCGAGAGCTAGTTCACTCAATGCCTCGACGACCCAAATGCGTCAGGCCGATGGGTTCGGGATGATTTCGTGGCATACTAGATAGCTTGTTGCGCCGGTGACTGGGACGTAACGAATATTATTGGCCTGACCGCTGACTTTATTGATTTCAAAGGTGCCTAATGCTGAACTTTGGCCAGTTCCGACAATACGGACCCATCCGTTTGTTAGAAATGGAGCCTGCGAAATATCTGCAAATATGAATTGGGAGCCGATACCGACCTGCGAACCATTTGCCGGGCCTACGTTCAGCTCTATCTCTATAAATTGACGGCCTTGCAGATAACGCCATCGGTTTTGCGACGTGTGATAATTCGTATTACCAACTTTTACGTTCGAGTTTAGCGTTATCGTCTGCCAAGGCTCGTAAAACGTCGTAAAATCCACCGAGTGCGACATTGCAAAAGTGGTATAATAGAGATGCTTATTTGGGGAACGTTATATCTCTCTTAGTAAAGGCTCTGCCGGTAGCAGGGCCTTTTTGGTACCTTCTTCGTTGCTTGACGAAAATGGTCGTTATATGTTGGTAGCATCTATGTCACTAACTTTGTCACTATCTGTATCACAGTGATACAGTTGCCCGATAGAAGTGCGTTTTAATTATGGCAGATTCGCCATAATAAGATATTGTTCACAAAGTATTTTGTCCGATAGGCGAGTATGCTGTGCTTTACAGTAATTACGATATACAGAGGTAGCGAACTTTATAGTTGCTTTATAGTATGTCCGATAGAATGGCGATAAAGTATAATAGAGATACATACCCACCATGCGTGGGAAAGCGTATAAACCGCCGACAACTTCGAGTGGTGTCGAAAGCACTTGAAGCGGCGGTTTTTTGTCAAATCTAAAAACATATGCTAAATTACAAAATATGAAAGGCACTATAATCGCAGGCCCAATGCTAAACCATGGGCTGAAACGTCTGGGGAAAGATAACAACGGCGTATACGCCACCAACGGCCAGAAAAAGGCCTATTTAACCACAGATAATATAAAGAGCGTTGAAGTCCAACGCCAAGGCAAGAAGAAGCTTAGCCTTGGTAAAGCGATATTATTTTATGCACTCTTCGGTTGGGTGTTTGCTATTATCGGGGCACTCAGTGGCAAAGACGGCGACTATAGGGTAGTCATAACTGACGTGGCGGGCGGTAGATCGCTGGCCGAAGTCGATAGTAAGATGCTCGACGAACTCACTACTATCTGCTTTTAATTAGTCTAATTATAGATACTATAAGTCCATAACACCGAGCCATTTTATGGTTGGGCGATTACTCAAAAAATAGGAGTTATTATGGACTCATCAAAAGTATCATTTGGTAAGCCAAAAGCAACTGGCGCTGTTTTTGTAGCCCCAGCTGGCACCGAGTTACCAACTGACGCAACTACGCCTCTAGCTCAGGCGTTCAAAAACCTCGGCTATGTTTCCGAGGACGGGTTAGTCGAAAGCATTGAGACTGACACCACCGACATTACTGCTTGGGGTGGAGACACAGTGCTGTCTGGACAATCTAGCTTCTCGGCCACTTACACAGTTAACCTGCTCGAGACAAACGTAGAAGTAATGAAGCTCATCTACGGCGACGGCAACGTAACCGACCAAAGTGGAGCATTGTCGTCAGTCAAAGTTACCGCAGACACGCTCGATCGTCATGTTGTTGTATTCGAGCTTGCACTTACTGGCGGACGCGTTGAGCGTATCGTTCTACCTGCAGCGCAGATTGTCGACCGCTCTGGCGAAGTCAACTACACCGACGGCGAGGCAATCGTCTACCCAGCTGCGTTCAAGGCTTACCCAGTAGACCACACCTACGCAACCAAATACTTTGCCGTAACTGCTTAGTACGAAGAGCCACCTATCCCCAAGGGTGGCTTTTTGTCGCTTTCAATAATCGCATTTATTGGTAACATCTGAGCAAAGGAGACACATGGAAAAGAAAGCAGAATTAGTAGAAGCAAGTATCGACAACGGAGGGTATAAGTTCAAGATTGACCCACAGAAGCTTGATGACATCGAGGTTATCGAAGCTCTTAGTGACGGCAAGCAAAATAACTTGCTCCCAATAATCAAGGGCATAATCGGCGACGATGAGTTCGCTAATATCAAAGCGTACTATGTTAATAAGCACGGTCGCATGAGCATTACTACAGACCTCACCGAGGTAGTAGAGGCAATCTTTAAGCTCTTCCCAAAATCGCAGGCTTAGCTCAAGCTTGGGCTAAGCATTACGACGAACTAGAAGCCGATTTCCAAGAGTACTACGGGATAGATATTGCAACCGTCCGTCCACTTCGAGCTTCTAGGCTAATGTCGCAACTTCCAAGAGGTTGTAGGGTGTTCAAAGCGGTAAATCCTGCATCCGAATGGGGGTGGAAAGAGTCATATCTAGCTTCAATCGCCGACTCTACGCGAATGCTCATACACATGCTCTCGAAGGACGGCGATAAAAAGTCTAAAATACCAGAGTCGGTTGTACCAGACTTTATTCGTAGAGAGGCTAGCAAATCTAAATCACGCGATAACATCAAAGCTACTGGGCAAATGGTGGCAGACATCGACAGCATAAAGCAATTGTTAGCAAAGGAGAGAAAGTGAAAGACGCGACATTTCAATTAGACGTTACTGGTGGTGCGGTAGTCCTTCAGCTGATGACACAAGACACTGTGTGCAAAGTTACAGAAGCCTGCGCCGAAAGAACTAGACAGATAATCAAGCGAGAGTTTGGCCCAACTGTCAAATACGAGGTTGGAGCACCGAACAAACGCAGCGGTCTACGCTTCCACGGTGAAGTCCGTACTACTATGCCGAAGAAGTATCGTACGGCTATCGCTAGTAAATACCGAAATGCGATAATCTCGTCTGCTCGAAAAGCATGCAAATAATGATATAATCGCAAAAAATGCACGCCACAGAAGCGGTTAAGTCTGGGTAACAAGTAGAAAGGACTTAAAGTGGCTAGTAGTGGCTCATCTATCGGTACAGTGTGGGTGAATGTTAAACCATCACTCGACGGTGTGCAGAGCGCAATCCAGAAAGGCATTCAGGGCACTGGAACAAATATTTCCAGCAGTCTAGGCAAGGAAATAACCAAGAGCACAGCCATGGGCGTCGCTGTTGGTGGCGCTATATTGAGTGGTATCAAAGCTATCGCTAGCAAAGCCACGGATGCGATAGTAGGTATCGTAAAAGACGCATCTAGCGTTATGGACTCAGTTATTCGCACGTCCAACGCACTTAGCCAGATGGGGTACGAGACAAGCACCATAAACAAGCACATGCAGATGCTTCGCAACAATGCGAACCTCACCGCTGCGTCTACCGGTGATTTGGCAGATGGGTTTCTACAGCTTACTGCGTCATGGAAAGACATAGACTTAGCCGCTAATGCCACGAGGTCGCTGTCTGATGCAATTCTGGCCGCTGGTGGCACTACTGATGGCATCGCTAACGCAATTACTCAAATTTCACAGGTCGCTCTCGACGGCCCACTCGATGCACAGACATGGTTGTCGCTTCGTAATAGTGGTTTGACTCCAACACTTGCAACTCTTGCCGAAATGAACGGCATGGACATTAACGAGTTCAAAGAGGCACTTGGCCAAGGCGAACTAACGACTAGAGACTTCTTGAACTCGCTTATTGAGCTTGACTCGCAAAACGAGAAAATCGCTAAGACCAACGCTGCTGCTACGCTATCTGGGTCTTGGGAAAACGCAAGAAACACCATAGTAGATGCCGTGGCGCAGGTCGAAGAGAAGATATGGACTGCATCTGGACTTGGCTCTGTATTCTCTGATGTAGCAGACGGAATTGCTAGTGGCATAAGAAACCTACCAGAATTTGTCAAAAATATCGACTCCATGGGTGGCCCTATAAAGTACTTCAGGAAGGGGTTTGAAGTCATCTGGGAGAAAATCAGCGCGATCGCAAACAATGAGCAATTCCAACAATTTATAGGCAATATAGGCGACGGACTCAGAAAAATTGGCGAAGTAATGACCTTCCTATTCGACAAAGCAACTGAGGTATTATCGGCGATAATGCCGTTGATCCAGCCAATCGTCAATGTGCTCGCAACTGTCATTTTTGGTGCGCTTAATCGCATATTTAGCATCTTAACCGGGCTATTTAACTTCCTATGGCCAGCGATACAGACCGCGATAGAAGTAATAACCGCTATAGTTACGACTATCACAGACATATTAACACCAGTGATAAAAGGCATCGCCACTGTAATAACTGATGTGTCGAACGCTATCACTGCGGTATTCCAGTTTATTGGCCAGAAGTTGGGCGAGTTGGGCACTGCTATTAGCAATTTCTTAGCCCCGATCGTCGGGTGGTTCAAGAACACGTTCAGCGGTGTGAAAACTGGCATCAAAGAGGCAATCGGTGGGGTTGTCGATTACTTCAAAGACATATGGGAGAAAATCAAGAACGCATTTAGTGGCGCATTCGAGCTAGGCAAGAGCATCGTTGAAGGATTAGTTAAAGGTATTCAAGACGCTGCAACTTGGGCAGGTCAGAAGATTCAAGAGTTCTGCTCTGGTGCACTTGAGGGCATTAAGAACTTCTTCGGTATTCACTCGCCGTCTAAGGTTATGGCACAGATTGGTAAGTATATCGACGAAGGTCTTGTCAATGGTATCGACGACAATGCAGATAAGGTATCTGGCGCAATGAGGTCTATGGGAGAGGGCGCATTGGCCGAGATGTCTGAGCTAGATAGTAGACTAAGCGCAGGTCTCAGAACGTCTGTCGCAGTAGACGGCACTGCAATTCCAGAGGCACAATCTAGGGTCGTACAGCACAACAATATCACTATTAACGACGGCTTTGACCTGAAACTCGCATCTGCACAGCTTGGTTACGCCGTAGCAATGGCTTAGGAGGAATATGAATAATCACATGCAAATGACCATTACGGACGGGACGACCACCTACGACCTGAACTCTGTGGAAAACTCAACCTACCTACAACCAGAGATTACAGGCCTAACTACGCTCCCAGACATCCGCACATCGTCTGGCACTAATATCGGCACAGATGGAGGATGGACATCGGCACAGTTCTTCGACGCTAGGCTTATTACTATTAACGGCGTCATTGCTAATCACGATGTAGCCGTAGTCGAGCAGAAGCGTAAACAGTTGAATGCCTTGCTAGCGAAGCGAAAACTTCGACTATCGTTCGTTACGGAGTCTGGCTCTTCCTATACTGTGGACGTTCGTGTTGTGAGCGTCACTATGAGCCTTGGCACACTTCTGAACGCACAAACATTCTCAATCAACTTCCGAGCCGATGACCCGCTTATCTACGACAACACAAGTGGTGGCGACTTGATTGCGACACTGTTAGTCCAGCGTTTGCTCGGTGGGTTCGAGATTAACTTCAATGTCCCATTCGAGATTACAGGTGGTGGCACAGCTAGCAACGTGGTAAATACCGGCAATTCCGAAGTTCTTCCGACGATTATATTGACTGGCCCGTTACACTCGCCGACGATCGTGAATTATACGACCAACCAGCAAATGCAAATCAGCGTCGATATGTCTGCAAACGATGAGATAGTTATTGACTCTAGGTTCGAGACTATCACGATGAACGGCATGGACATATTCGACCTTAAGACCGAAAGCTCGCAGTTTATAACGCTCAGTTCTGGCAACAATAGCATGGTTCTACAATCTGCTGTCGACACAGACGCAGGCTCAGCGCAAATTAAATATAAGTCAGGGTATTACTCAATCTAATGGCAAAATACGAAATAGAAGTATGGTCAAAGTCTGGAAAGCCACTCGGCAACATAAGGCAGTTCTGCAAAGACTTCACATGGTCGAAGTCATTGAATGACGTCGAAACAGTTACATTCTCAATAGACCTCATGCGATATGAAGAGTTGCTCGAAGGCGCAGGGTTCAAAAACGACCCGTTCGGCCTTCTCGATGTCGGCAACCACGATATACGCATTAAACGAAATGGCAAGTACATACTCGGCGCGAATATCATTCAAATCGGGTACTCCGTGCAAGACCCGTCTATAACTATGGCAGTGTCATGCTACGGTTATTTGAACTACTATAAGACCCGCTACATCACCGCTAGCTACACCGACTGGTGGCAGGAAGATATTCTGAATGACGTAATTGTGAAGTGTAACGCAGAGACTGGTGGCGATTATGGTGTGCGCCGTGGGACGACTACTGGTGCGCATCAAGTGAAACGCACACGCACCTATTTACGCAAAGAAGTTAAGAGTCTAATCCAGCAAATGTCCGATGTCATCAACGGGCCAGATTTTGACTTCTCGCCAGATAAGAAGTTCAACGTCTATGATGTCAAAGGCGTTTACCGACCATCTGTGCGTTTAGCGTTCCCAGGCAATATTCAGAGTTTCAATTTTAACCGTTCAATCGAGAAGGTGTCGAACTTTGTGTGGGCAGTTGGCTCAGGCAATGGTGAAGATGCGGTTATTGCAACGAGCGAAGACACAGACTCAGAGAACGCGCTATATCGTCGTGAGAAAATCGCTACCTACAACTCTGTGGTGCTTCAAGACACATTGAAACAGCACGCCAACGCCGTTATTCACTACACCAAAGATATTATCGAGTTACCGAGCGTAACCGTGCCAGATGGCGTATTAGACCTAAACGAGGTAGATGTTGGCGACACGGTATCAGTAAGTATGACTGGTGCGCTGTCTTTGTCGCATATTAACGGCAATTATCGCATCCAAAAACTCGATGTAACGGTTGACGACAACGACTCAGAGACAGTATCTATCTCATTTGACGACATCGACATAGACGACATCATCTCCAAGCAGGAAACCGAAGAATGAGCTTAAGAACAGCAGACAACATCGCTGATATTGTTGCGAGCTTGAGAATGGAGCTAGACGAACTAAAAGCACGCCAATTCACTTCGCAAGATTCCGGCATGCTTTTTAAGCAAACTGTTGGCCCTACTGCCACCGTAAAGACTACCGGTGGGGCATATGAGTGTTTCTATATCAACACTACATTTACCCCGACAGAGGGCGGCGACACCATCTACTACCCAACCTTTACGCTTTCTGCCCCTGAATATGGCGACACTCTTCATATCGTTCCATCCGAGTATGCTAGCTACATTTACGATATATATGCGTCTGGATGGAGTGGCTATTACGAGTGGACACTCTACCATTTCTTCCACCAAATCAGTAAGGGCGCAGACGGCTCCATCACATGGCAAAGCTTGATATATAACGACGGAGCAACTGGCGATGCGACATTCCAGTTTACTCCTATCATTAGTGCGAGCGACTCTGGAACTATAACCAACACTGTGGGGAGATTCTACTAATGCGAAATGAGGACTCTATCGCGCAACAAATACGCGACATCCAATTAGATATACAAGAGCTAAAAGCTCGACAATACACTGGCGAAGACCAGGTAGTAGTTCATGAATACACCACCACTCCAATCACATTCAGCACCTCGTCCACAAGCCCAACAACATACTACAAGCGTTGCTACGTGCGTGTGACCGCAGACGACTTGCCGGAAGGAGCAGTATTGCTCGCCTTTGTAGTGCCGAAGATTATGCGCAACGGAGAGGTAGTTCAAAACAATAGCACCTCCGGAAATGTTTCCACCGTCTATTTCGTGAACCCATATCGCAGCTCGGACTTGCGCGAAGGTTCATTTTATCTGTTCTTATCAGACGCATCCACGGACGGGAACAACATTAGCTCTCGCACATACTCTGTGAGCTTTAAGATTTACGCGTCGGCAAAAGTAAGTATAGAAACGGGGGTAGTATGAGAAACGACTCTAACGTAGTAGAAATGTTAGCCAACGCAAGGCGCGACCTCGAGGAACTCAAAGAGCTTCAATTATTTGGCGCAGATGCCTTGAAAATCTATAGCTATAGTAAAACTGTAGCTGACCATGGCGGGGTTTATCTGCTGTCACTAATCCCAGTTACCGCCAACTCGGTACTCCCTATGCCTCCCGAAAGGAGTTGGGTCTATAACGGGACATACGGTGCGGCAAACGAGGGAGCGACCATATATCAGATGCACACTACAGACGGCTCATTTCAATGGGAGATAGATTTCGCTTCTGGAGCTGAAGAAATTAAAAGCGTGACTATTCGCCTAAGTTGGGTTGGCAAAGCCACAGTGCTATGGAGGAAGAAATCGTAATGGGTAGTATAAGAAGATTACCGAACGGCGCTAGATGGGAGAAACCAGTGTGGGAGGCAGTGCGTAAGCGAGCAATTGAAAGCATGGACCCAGTTTGCGCACTCTGTGGAAAACCTATAGATATGAGCCTACCAGCGCAAACTCCAATGTCCTGTGAGGTTGACCATATTATTCCAATATCAAGAGGCGGAGCGCCATATGACATAGATAACCTTCAGCTCACGCATAGGAGATGCAACCGTCTAAAGTCCAACAAGCTCAGTAAAGACTTCGAGGACGTGAAAGAGAATTTATGTCCATTATCGAATAACTGGTAGAGAAAGGAGGAAAGATGGAAGAATACTCGCCAGAAGAGATATTAAAGGAAATCGCAGAGAATGAGTGCGAAATCCAGAATGAAGTGGAGGAAAGCTAAAATGGCATATAAACAAGTACTAAATTTCAATATTGCCAAAATGGGCAAGCGTGCTGGCTGGTGCTTGATGAACTGCCGACTTGGATTCGGCATTCCAAGTGGCACTTTCCCAAGCGCAAAAGCAGATATGGAATCGCAACGCAGAAAAGGGACATTGCACGGTATGGACAGCTTACCGACCAACTGCGCAGTGCCAGTCTATGCAGACACTAGCTCGAAGTACGAACATGTGCTTGTGTGCGACCATGGTGTCTATTACTCGGACGGCAAACGCCTATCTGGAACTGGTGGTTTTAAGTTCTTCGGATGGGGCGAGCTATGCGACGGCAAACGCGTAGTTGAATGGACTAACGATCCAGTCGTTACGCCAGACCTACCACCACGCGGGTATATTCGTCTTGGCGATAATCTGCCAATTGTTGGTCGCGTTGCTATCTTTATGCGCAAGAATTACCCTGCATACACAAGTGAAAAGGCGCTTGGCACTTACTACGGCAACTATATCTGTAGCTCAATCAAAGAGTTCCAGCGCCGAACCGGTCTACAACCAGATGGGAACATCGGCCCTATAACATTGGCAAAGCTAAAGGCATACGGATTTGGAGGTTAATATGATCCCGAAAAAATTGTACGAAGCGTTACGTTGGATTATCGCAATTCTGATTCCAGCATTTGAAGTTCTACTAACCACGCTCACCAACATTTGGGAGTGGAACATTCCGGCTGAAGCTATAAACAACACCATGAGCGCAATCGCTCTGTTTCTAGGCGTGATATTCGGTATAAGTAAGCTCACATACGATAATTCAAATAAAACCGCACAGAAGAGCAAATAGAGGCCAATTAGAGCAATTCTTGGGTGGGGCTCTAATAGAGCGTTCAATGCCATTATAGAAATGTGTTTGACTATAAATTTAATTGTGATGTCGACTTTTTTGGATTCTGTCTTTCTATAGTGGCACTGAGCGCTTTTATTAGTTCGAATGTCTAGTTTACTTAGACAAAGGGGGTGTTCTTTATGAGCAAGAAAAGAAAAGTTAAGACCAAAGCAAGACGTAGAATTGCTAGAGAAGTCTGTGGCGAGAATAGGCACCATGTGCTGTTCCAAGGTAGACACTGGAATACTGGATGCGCAAAACTGCTACGAGACAACTTTATCTTTCTAATGCCAGTCTGCATTCACAACGACTTGCACAACTTAGTTATCCACGACATTCCTGTACCAGACGACATTGCCAAGATTTGGCGTGTATACCAGACCGAACATCCAGAGTTTGACGACATAGTTACCGCATGTGATTGGCTTATTAGCAATTCTGATGACGAGGCATTTGTAGCGTGTATGCGACGCCAGCGAGACTTTTTTGCTCAGAACCTCCGTTAATTCGGGGGTTCTCTTCTTTCTACCAAGAGCCGCTGGAAATAATATAGAAACGCGCTAATATCTTTGGTAGTAGTATTAGTAGACTGTGTGGAAAATGCAGTCTATTTTTAGCTTTGAATATCTAGAGAATATGGCATAGTGTAGCCAAAGGCTAAGAACGAGCACCACTCGGTAATAAGGAGGGAAAACCTTGGCGACTGAAGAAGAACATGAGAAGTGGTTCATAGAGCTACCAATCGAGAAGTGCATAGAGCTACTTCGTGTGAGAACTGATAAGTTTATCGGCAACGAAAGCACTATCGACGGTTACGACGGTTGGTTGAACTATTTCAAGACATTGCCTATCACGGAAATCAAGAGACTTATGGCTGACGGCAAAGAGTCATTGACCACAGAAGCCTACGCCGCACTGGTACGCTGGGCAGACATTATCGACACACCATCTCGCATCGACAAAATCTACCAAGCTGGGTTAGCTAAACCAAAGAACGATAAGAAGTCTATATCTGAACTTGCTAGCGCAAACGATAAGCTAGGCGTTTTATACGCCATTCGTGATGAGATTGCAGAGAAGCTCGACCGTGGCACAGGCGCAAGAGATACAGCGTCCCTTGCAAAGGAAATGGCAAACATTATGGATCTAATCACAGAGGCAGAACGTCGCCAAGGCCCGAGCAAAGATACTAAACTCGCCGAGCTACTAAGCACTACGCCACCAAAGCGCACGAGAGGCAAAGGCGCAAGGAACACCAGTTATATGAGCAGAACTATCAAGGAGACAGAGGGTGCCTAGATACGGAAAACAAAAGCCACGCATTGACATCTTCCAAGATGGTTTTATCGACCTTGCCGAGCGTGGGTTGGAGCTTATTCGTCACTACGGCATTGAGTTATTGCCATGGCAAGAATTGGTGCTTAGACGCTGGCTTGCAACAGACAAGAATGATTTTTGGGCCAATAACAACTGTGGCCTAGTCGTTCCACGCCAGAACGGGAAGTCTGAACTGCTAATTGCTCGCATTATTATTGGCATGATATTCAGAGGCGAGCATATAGTGTTCACTGCCCAATCGGTCGAAACGGCGAACACTATCAAACGCCGTGTTTTTAGGTTCTTTTTTGAGGCAGAACCAGAAATTCGAGATTTATTGACTTCGGAGTTTGACAAAGAACCTCGTAGCTTTGACTATGTGGAAATCCGTAATGGTGGACGCTGTGCATTCCGCACGAGGACTCGCTCTGGTGGTCTAGGTACGACGAATGATGTAATCATCATAGACGAGGCGCAGGAGTACACCGACGCACAGCAAGAGGCTCTACGCCCGACTATTTCGGCAGGCCATCTCGGTAATTCGCAAACTATCATGGCTGGCACGCCACCAACAGCTGGTACTGCTGGCACGGTTTTTGAGAGAACGAGAAGAAACATTCTCGCCGGCAAAGGTGGTAGCTGGTGCTGGCAAGAGTGGTCTGTGGAGAATATCACCACAAACGACGACAAAGATGCGTGGTACGCAACTAATCCTAGTCTAGGCTATTTCGTGCAAGAGCGAGCGATTGAGGACGAAGCAGTAGACATGGCACAGGACTCGTTTAACCGTATGAGATTGGGCTGGTTTGCTGGAGTCGACTCTGCACGACTCATAACGGACGAGGAGTGGAACAAGCTCGCCGTGGAGAAGGTCGTTCTTCCCGACGAGCCAGAGCTGGTTTACGCTGTGAAGTTCGCTCCAGACAGGTCTGCTAGCACATTAGCAGTGGGAGCGTGGGTAGGGGACAAAGTTCACCTAGAAGTTATTAACCGACGACCAATGAGCGACGGAATAGGTTGGATTTCTGCATGGCTATTGCCGAGATACAAGAAGTGCAACAAAATCATTATCGACGGCGCGGCAGGCGCTCAGCTACTCGTGGAAGAACTAGTTCGGTCTGACCGCAAAACTAGTAAGTACATCTTAACGCCAAATGTTAGGGAAGCAGGTGCTGCCTATGCTGGATTTATGCAAGCAATCGAGGACGGCACTATCACGCACTTTAACCAACCGTTACTCAACTCTGCTATTAGAACGACAAAGAGAAGGGACATCGGGCGCGACGGAATGTTTGGTTTCGCGCCAATGAACCCACTAATCCAAACGGACGCAGTGGACGCTATAGCGTTTGCCCTGTATGGCTCGATTAGATTTAGAGGAAGCACAAAAAAGAACACCACGCAGAAGGTGATGTTCTTTTAGCTAATTCCTACCGCCACGAGCGCCAGCGATGCGAGCGAGTGATCGGTTCGCCTCAAAGCCTTTCGGCTTTTCTTGCCAATACGTTCAAAGTAGTTCTTACCGTATTTGGCGCGCATGGTCTTAGCCGCTTTGATGCCATCGGCTCGGCGTTGTGGTGTGGTTCTTTCTGTAACTGCTTTTGCCATAATAATCTTATTATAACCTAGTGGTTATGCTGTTTCTAAGCACCAAGTGCTTATGCTAGGGTATGCCGAAATGGTCTTGACCAAGTGCTTATGCTGTGATATATTATGGCTATCACCTTTGGAGTTTTCTTATAATCGAAATCCCTTCTATTATAAGTTAGCGTCTATCAACCAAGGGTGATTTTTTGATGTTAAGATTCGATATTTTTGCGACGAGTTTCCCATGCTTTTCGCATATTGTCGCTTCGTTGCTGAGCGGTCTTTTTAGCTTCGCGTTTGAGTGCGTTTTCTTGATTGACCGCTTTGAGATTGAGCCATCGAGCCGCCATCGAGCGAACATCGAGCTCATCGACATCGACCTCATCGACCTCGCCATCGACATCGAGCCGACATCGAGCCGCCATCGAGCCAGCCATCGAGCCGGGCATCGAGCCGGGCATCGACATCGAGCCAGCCCTTGCAAGATCGAGCGCCGCCATGGCCTCGCTTTTTGTGACAAAATAGCGCAAGCCGCCGGCCGTTGTTTTTAACGTGTAAAATTTAGCCATCTTGTAGCCCCTTCTTTTTATTATGTTTTTTATTGACGCGCCCAAAAATAAGCCGCGTTTTTTGATGACCCGCCAAAATCAAGCCAAAAGATGGCGCCGCGTTTTTTGCATTTTCAAAATAAAAGCATGCAAAAGCGCGCCCATGTTTTAGCTAATTTTTACGGATCGCCGGCGCCACGGTTTAGCCATAACGCCGGCATATTTTTTTATGGTCACCATTTAAGCCGTTACGCTTGCATGGTGATATTTTTTAAGCCCCGGGTACCCCCGGGGCTTTTATTTAAAATTTTGGTACTTCTACAAAATCCGATGGCTTAGCGCCCTTGAAAATGTTGTCTAAAATCCATCGCAAGTTTTCGGCGTTTAATTTATTAGCACTAGATCCATAATGACGCCATCCGATGTAAACGCCGGCGTGATCTTCAGTGCGGTATAAATTAGCTGATGGCGTAAAATAACGATTTTCGCCGCTAGTGTATAGCTTAGCCGCAAGCGTGAACTCTTCTTTTAAAATGTAGCGTTTACCGGCTTTTATACCTTCTAGTAATCCATTTAGATCCATTTTTTTAATCCCTTCTATTATTTTGATTTATATACCCATTATATAGCAAGGCTTGCAAAAAGTCAAGAGAAAAACGCCATATAATATATATAACTTTTATGATCCATAAAAACAGATAAAAAGCGCAAAAACTAAAAAAAGTTGTATAAAAGTATTGACTTTTTATGGCAAGGCGTGCTATAATTAAGACAGTTAAGCAAGTGATAGACGCTAACTAGAGAACAGCAAGAGCCATCTAAAACGGCGCAAGAAAAGCAAAAAACAACTAAATAGAAGGGATCTAAAAAATGGAAAAAAATAATGCTAAATTGTATAAAAAATACGCCGAATATATCGAAAAGCGCACCGGGTACGCTAGCGCATGGGGTCGCGGCGTGAAAAGCTACGCACTCGACATTCTCGACGACTTAAAACAAGCCGCCGATTACGAGGGCGAGGCGTTACAACTAGACGGCGCAAGTTTTGAACAATTCGAAAATGTCGCGCTAAGTGGTGCGGAAAACTGGCAAGAGTTCAGCCATGGCGGCTTTTCCTTGATTTACGATGGCGATATAGCTAAACGCTTGTGCACTAAAACAGAACTAAAAAAGACGAATGACGGCGAAAAACAGCCGAATAGCCGCGAGACCTGGCTAGACGTGCAGGCTCGCGCACTATATCAAGCCGCGCGCCTCGTTTACAAGGCCATGCGTAACGCTTAAAAATAAGCCCCCGGATCATATCAGGGGCTTTTTTATAGATCATAAAAAATAGCAAAAATCTATATAAAATCACCAAAAACTCTTGCATTGAATAGCAAGGCGTGCTATAATGTAATTATAGCGAACAGATAGGCGCTAATAAAAAAAGAAGGGTAAAAAATGAAAAATATTCTAGTATATATTATCGAGTTTATATGCGCGGCCGTTGTTGTGGCGTTCTTCGGGATGATCGCCACTAATACGGTCTATATCGGTCTAGCGGCTATATGCTGGCTTAATGTCGCCGTCGGCGCCTATAACATGTTCGACAGTGCTAAAAACATAATTGTTAAAAAATAATAGAAGGGATCACAAAATGAAAATCATTGCACTGAATGTCTACGACAAGGTCGAAGAATTAAACATCATCGACGACTTGACCCACCAATGTGGGCGCAGAATCTACCCATCAGATGCGGGCGACTATGTCGTTGAAGACTATGGCGATGGTGGCTTCGCCGTTGAATGGTACGACGACGAGACCGAAGAATGGGTAGGCCGTCGCGAGTTCAAAACCAAGCTCGGCATCTTTGACCGCGTAATGCTCGAAGGCGAGACATCCTCGCGCCCAGTTGATGAAGTCGCGGCCTCTCGCTTCTTGCGTGCAAAGCGCGTCAGCTACATCTGTCAAGAAGGCGATGAATAGAGAGACTAGAGCCACAGCCCCCGGGTCGTGCCCGGGTTTTTTGATGGATCGCCGCCACGGCTTGCGCCATGGCGCTTTTTGCTAATCACGAGCCGGCCGGGAAAATAAAACGCCCCCCGCTAGCACTCGCGCACCACTTGCGCTAGTTTTTTGGCGTTTTTAAAAATCCATATTATGCCATATTTTAGCCACTCTACAACCGAACAAAAACCGAACGGGGGAGGTCGCCCTTAGGGTCGGCACGC
>OBLI01000988.1_pt1 | contig 29311 bp, 25 predicted proteins | sample 1519701 | NCBI WGS metagenome assembly OBLI01 (sample SAMEA3663005, study PRJEB22513) | pig gut metagenome | biome: pig gut; feature: pig-associated habitat; material: faeces | place: France | collected 2012 | reverse complement strand
GGGGGCGCGCCGTAGAAACAGGCCGCCGTGGGAACTTTCTTCCACGCCGTGGACACTTTCTTCCACGGCGGGGGATTTTTCTTCCACGGCATCTTGTCGGAGGCAACGCCTTCAATGCGTTTACCGAGCCCCCGTCTTTTCTAGGGGCGCTCATACAAGTTTACCGGACACCAATATTTTGCATACACGCGACAAGGTGTCTCATTCCCCCCGTCCGAGGAGCTCGCACTGCCTGAAAAATCTTCTTCTTGCCATCTATATGCGGCAGTTCCTATGTCCGTGCATACGGGCCGTTCCCCGTCTGTGTATGCAGGCATTCCATGGGGATATACATGCAAGGAAAGGGGCGGTTGCCTAGTGACAATGAGTGTGAGAATCGTGTGTTTTGCCAGAGGAAAGAGACGGATTGATTGAATGTCTGAGTTAATGCTTATTAAAGATATTTTTTTGCAACATCATTGGCGCCATTGCTTAAAAGTTTGTAGATTTGCAAGTTGTATAAGGGATAGGCTTTCTGCCCTTGTTGCCTGACATAGCTAACCATAAATCATTCTATATAAAACTATGCGCAATTTTACTATCTTTCTGACATTACTCCTGCTCTTCGTAGTGGGGGGGGTAAAGGCTGACGTGATAACGACGAAGCCCTTGCCTGGTGTGGAGTACAAAATTAAATGTATAGCCACCGACCACAATGGCTATCTGGGCGATGACGGCAGCACGCTGCAAGGCCGCCACGCCACGGGCACCATCTTCGTGCTCGAGGCCACGACTACAGCCGGCCAGTATTATCTTAAGAGTAAGGAAACTGGCAAGTACATCAACGCCGCAGGGGTGACAAGTGGCTCGGCCATTTCTTTCGATGCCGATCCCACTACCTATTGGACGCTTGACCAGACGAATGCTAACGTTTCCATGAACAGTTGGGCCATTCGTCCCAACGGAACAGCTGGTGTGAGCCTGAATAACAACGGTGCTGCTGGTAATACATGCCCCTATATGAAGGTCAACGTGCACAACAGCACTACGCAGGGCTGTGACCTTTGGACCTTCGACGATATCATGGATCAGCAGACGCCTTCCCTGCCCTCTGGTAAGTATATTCGGGTTTCAAGCACAAAGGCCGATTTCTTAACAACTGCTACAGGAGCTGACGACAATGCGCACTGGTATCTCATGACGCAAACCCGCAATGGCGAAACGCCTATGTATGACAACGGCATGAGCACCATCAAGCGTGCTGCCACCAGCGAGCAGGTGGCTGCGCAGCCCATTGCTGGCAAAAAGAAGTATCTTGTGCGTTTCTTCAGCACCAGTACTACAGGCCAGTATCTTGTGCAGTTTGGTACGGGGCGCTATATCGCCAGCGACCTCACTGTCAATAGTCGCGCCGGCGCGCAGCCTTACATAATATACAATATCAATGGCGAGGCTACGCACATTGGCTGGAACCTCCCGAATGCTGGTGGTACGCACGGTAGCCGTGTAGACAACAACGGTGCAGGAAGTACGCTCGCATTTTGGGAAACTGGCCTTATCACAGGTCTCAACGGAAATAATGACTGGAGTCTCTATCCCGTAGAATTTGTTGACGGCGTAAATGTCGCTTATACACTCTCTGCTGCGGAGACAGGAGAAACCTTCATGGGGTCATATGAAGCTATGTGGAACGGTGCTGAGACCCTGCAGCCCGTCCTCTCTGGCGCAGGTGCCTACACCCTCAGCCATACGAACTTTGTGGAGAATGGCGACGCACACACCTTGACGGCCGTCATCAACTTCCCCTTCCCCGTTTCCAGTGCCACGAAGAAGACCCCGACTGGTATCCAGAGCAAGCTGGGCCCTGCATATTGGCGTGCCAAACCGAACGGCGATGCCTACCAGGCATATTCCACCAACACCGAAGCCACCATCACGCTTGACAATGCGGACCAGTTCCAGTGGTACATCTATCCCTCCTTCGCTGACGGCACATTCAGTTTTAAGATTCAGAATAAAGTGTCGGGCATGTATCTTCCCTCGCTTTCAGCAGCTCAGTCTACCAATGCCGTGAACAACTTGGTAGATGAAGCATCGGCTGGCACATATTATTGTATGCCTTGCATTGGGGGATATTATGGTTTCAGCATTAACGCTGCAGGTACGATTTTCTTAACCATCAATACGGGTTCGACGGACAATCAGTCGCTCTGGGCTTGGACAAAATCCGGTTCTCACCAAGGCTCCAACCTGACTTTCCCCGCCATCACCAAGGGCGCAGAGTACATTGATGCCACCCTTAACAAGTTCAAGAGTACGCCGACGTTCAACATCCTCGCTGGCTCCACGGTGGTTGGTCCCTCGGAATTTGCTGCTCCCGCAGAAATCAATCAAGCCATTACAGATGCTCTCAACGTAACCAGTGAAGATGTAGCAGTTAAGTACGCCTTTATCAACAGTGAAAGCGGTCAGAAGATACAAACTTACCTCAATGCTGTGAATACCTACGGCGCGCTGACCAACTACCAGTTCGAGGTCAAGTTTCCCTACAGCACGCTCATCCTGCCTTGCCCCTCTATGCTGCCCAGCGGCATCACGCTCTACAACTGCAGTGCTACGGAGGCAAACGGATATACGCTGACCCTCGCGGAGGTATCGGGTAATATGACACCAAACACGCCCTACATCATCGCCTCCACCGTGGGCAACAAGTACACCATTATTGGATGGGATAAGGGCAGCCGTGCTACACATACTCCCTCGGGCAGCTGGTTAACGGGTGTGCTCACCGAAGGCGGCGTCACCGTGCCTGCCGACAGCTACGTGCTGGCCGCCAAGAACGGGCAGCAGGGCTTCTACCAGACCAACGGCAGCGTAACCTGCCCGCAGTATAAGTGCTACCTCACCGTGCCTGCAAGTGCCGGCTCTGCCCGTGCCTTCTACTTCCCTGGCGACGAGCCTACCAGCATCGAAGGCATCTTCGGCGCTGACGAGAGCGGCGCGGTAAGCATTTACAACCTCGCTGGCCAGAAGCTCAACCGCCTGCAGAAGGGTATCAACATCGTCAATGGCCGCAAGGTCGTGGTGAATTGAGAAATAGATGAACGTGTAACCATTAAATGACCTCGCATTATGAAGAAAACATATATGGCCCCCGCAGTGCAGCGCTACGATGTAGATGCCGCGCAGATGCTCGCCCTCTCACTCGAAAACAACGGCGGTACGCAACTTGGTGGTAGCGACTTCGGAGAAAGTGGCGACTATGAAATCTGCTCCGAGCGTAAAGACCCCTGGCAGCACGAGTGGTAAGACACCCGTAGTGCCCAACCGATAAACCTATGTATGAAGGCTGTGTCATGACGCAAGTTGTGGCGCAGCCTTTAACGTTGGAGCTCCGCTGCAGGCAGCCGGCAGTGAGGCCAGCAGGGCGTTGGCCGAGAAAACTGCCACTGTGTGCCCCGCGTATGCCGCCAAACCGCTAACTTTGCGCTGCAAACCATTTTTCCCACAAACCACATGAAGAAGACACCCCTTGCCGCCCTCCTGGCCCTTGCCGCCACCCTTGTGCTGCTGGCTGCCTGCGGCGGTGCGAAAAAGAGTAACCCCAACTGGATACACGAAGACGATGTGCGCCTGGCCGTCGACGAAACGTTCCAGCCCATCGTGCAGAACATGGTGGAGACCTTCGGCATGCAGCACCCCGAGGCTACCATGTTGCCCACCTATGTGAGCGAGGACTCCGCCATACGAATGCTGGTGCGCGACAGTGTGCGCCTCATCATAGCCACCCGTCCGCTCACCGACGACGAGCGCAAGGTGGTGGAGGCCCACAGCTTGGGCGTGAAGACGAACCTCATTGCAACCGACGCCATAGCCCTGGTGGTGAACAAGAGCGTGGCCGACACGCTCATCACGCTCGACGAGGTGAAGGGCATCGTGACGGGACGCATCACACGCTGGGAGCAGCTGGGCAAACACGTGCAGACGGGCGAGCTTAGCCTCGTGTTCGACCACTCGGGCTCAAGCACGGTGCGCTACATGCGCGACTCGCTCTGCAGCGGCCGGCCCCTGGCGGGCAACGTCTACGCCTCCGACAGCGGCACGAACCGCAGCGTGCTGCAAATGGTGGAGCGCAACCCACACATCATCGGCGTGGTGGGCTGCAACTGGTTGAAGGGCGATGCCGACGGCGTGCTCAACAACTTCAGCAACCTGCCCGTCACCGTGATGCGCGTGGCCCGTTCCACCGAGAGCATACACCCCTACGTGCGTCCCTACCAATATTACATCGCCACCGCCGACTACCCCCTGCTCCGCTCGGTGTACATCATCAACACCGACCCCCGCAGCAGCAGCATGCTTCGCAACTTCTACTTCTTTGTGAAAGGCCAGAAAGGCCAGACCATCATCTGCAACAACTCGCAGCTGCTACCCATCACTCCCGTGCAGGTAAAGTCGGTGAGCGTGAAGTGAAGCGCGGCGAAGAGAGCGTGAAGTGCGGCTCTCGCATACTGGCAAACAGCACGTGGCATGCAACTCCCGCAGTTGCATGCCACGTGTGGCAAAACACCCGTACTTTTCTCCCTTTCCGCGAGTTTTACAAATATATCTACCCCCGCCGCCAGCCATCTGCCTAAAAAACACTACCTTTGCATGGCTCAAACTGCGAAGGCCAGCCGCGTTATGGCCTTTCTGCAGGTGCAAATATCCATCCCAAACTAAACAGAACTATTATGAGCACCAAAATCTTACGTATCCTTATGCTTGCGCTGCTGATGTGTGGCGCGGGAACAGTGTCGGCACAAACGAAGAAGCCTTCATCCAAAATATCTCTTCGCAGTTATGAAGTGCCAGCGCTCAAACCCGAACTCCGCGAAATGGCCGACCGCATTCTGCAGTATCGTCGCGACAGCCTGAACAAGTCGTCAGTGCGCAAGGCCAACGAGCTGTTTCTCGAAATGGCCAAGCCGCTGGCTGACAGCGTGAATGATATGGTAGCACTCGGCGCCTATTTCATAGACAACGGTGAATATACCATTCCCCATTTCTTTGCCAAACGCATGGAGGCCACCCAGACTGACCGCATTGAGCGTTTGGGATATGGCCATGACTCCATACCCTATATGATGTTTATGGCCGAGGCTTATAACAAGATGCACGAAGACAGTAAGGCCGGTACGCTCTATGAAGGACTTTTGCCCCTTGATTCTGCCAACTTCGTGGCCTTGTACCTCACAGCACTTGCCTATCGTGCAGAGGTGCCAACCGCTAGTATTGAAAAACTCGAACAGATAAAGGAATTCTACCCACAATGGTATGAGGCCGACCGCCTGATGGGCGATATCTTCAATGAAAATCGTAACGGCATACTCTCGAGCAGCGGCTTCGACGTCAAGAAACGAGCCCTCAAGCATTATGGCGATTACTTTGCAGTCGTGCCGCATCAGATTGACTCGGTAGACATCGCCAATCCGTACGACTTTTTCAAGTCTTGTACCAATTATATCAAATTGCTGGTTGAGGTCAAGGACGTAAAGAAGCAGATGGAGGTGGTAAATACCTTCCTGCCGATGTACCCCGATGACCCCTATTTGCAACTACCACTGATACGCCAGCGCTTCAACATCCTTGCCAAGGAGTTCTGTGAGGAAAAAATCAAGCAGTTGGGTGATATTACGCCCGGTTTCGGCGATTCGAAGGAAGTGCTCGAAGAACTGGCTGCCGCTGCCGACAGTGTGATGTCGAGCATGCGCTACATTACAGAGAAGCAGTATGCCGATTCGCTCTACATGTATGACGACTATTTCGCTGCAGGTTGGTTCGAAGAGTCGCGTGCCCCCTATTTTACACTCCTTTCTGAAGACCTTGAATATAGAGGCGAGAAAGAAAAGGGAGAAGCCGCTGCCAAGGAAATCCAGCCGTGTGCAGCAAGAGCTGTCGACTATTTCGAGAAAGCCGTTCGTACCGATACAACGCAGACTTCCGCATTCTTCCACCTCTACAAACTGTACGAAAAATTGGATGAATGGGACAAGGCGGTCTATAACTATGACAAGTATTATGCGGCTCTTAAGGAAGTGATCCAGCAAAACGGCCAGCCTTGGGATATTGACGAGGACTTCAACCGTGCCATGGCCTACTACAAGGTGCACAACAAGGTGAAGGCACAGGAACCCGACAACAAATACCTGCACAAGGCCGAGGAGATATGGACGGAAATCCTGACCACCTCGCCCAACGACCTTCAGGCACTGTTTTACCTTGCTGTAGCCCGAAACGCCGACTTCTACGTATGGAGTCCCGAGGTAGGCGAAAAATACAAGCGCTTCCTCGATGCCTCCGACAACTCCCGAGGGCGCTACTCCGAGGCCAAAGTGCGCGGATGGCGTGAAGGCGCCGCCCAGTATCTGGCTTATCACGCCATGTATAAAGATAAAGACCAGAACCCCTACGAGTTTGAACAGATGGATGCCGACCTGATTGAGAGGATGTATCGCATCATCAACTCCATCAATCCTAACCATGGCATGCTTGTGCCCATGCGCTTGGTGCTCAAGCAGCGTGGCAGAATGTAAGTGGCAGGACGACTCGCATCCCCCGATATTAAGAGCTTTACCACAGCAGACGTAGAGGATATTCTGTGTCTGCTGTGGTTTTTTCGTCCAGCCTCATGCTACCTTGCGGAGCATCACTTCACGTAGTGCGAGTATTCCTTCACGTAGTGCGAATTTTTCTTCATGCTTTCCCGTTGTCTTTCCCAATATGACGCAGAGACAATGCATTCCATGCGTTTACTGGCCCCCAGTAATTTTTATGGGGCACTCAAAAAGCACTCAAAAAGTTCGGGCAGAAATAAAAAACTTATATGGGCCGGAGTATCTATGTAGGATAAATGCTATATTTGCAAGGCATTTTGAATAAAAGGCTTGAACAACGCGGCTTGTGAGCGGCACGGCGAACGTATGCACGGGTGGCTCAGAGTCGGGATTTTGAGAACAAACCAAACAAATTAGATAGAATGAAAACCAACGTTTTCCGTAAAGTCGTGCTCACGGCGCTCTGCAGCCTTGGTCTCAGCGTATGGGCACAGGAAGTGCATCACACCTACGAAGTACCCGCCATGGATGCAGAGGTACAGGTGAAAGCCGAAGAAGTTGTCAACAAGAGCATGGACGACCCCGAGGTCGCCAACAAAGTGTTTATCAAGCTGCTTCGCGGCATTCAAAGCAAAAAGGAGCAGCTTGTGGCAGCAGGCACCTACTTCCTCGACAACAATGTGATTTCAGCCGCCAAGCTCTGTGCTGACAAGGTCGTGGAGGCAGAGCCCGAATATGTGCCCGGTCTGATGTTCGCAGGCGAAATGTGGATGAAGCGTCAGGACTGGGGCCGTGCCGGCCAGATGTTCGACGCCGTTCTCGCCCTCGACACAGCCAACGTGGAGGCCCTCAAGGTGTGCGCCATCGTGTATAAAAACGTCAACCCCTTTGCCGCCATCGACTATCTGGAGCGCATCAAGGCAGCCGACCCCTCCTATTATGACGCCGACCGCCTGATGGGTGACATCAAGTACAAGGCCGACCTTTTTGCCGAAGCTGTAGCCTGCTATGAGTCCTATTATAAAGGCGTGCCCAAGACGAAGGAGGAAATTGACATCCGCTCGTGCGAGAACTTCCTGCTTTCGCTCTACTCGCAGGCCAAGTTCGACCGCATTGCCGAACTCGTGCCCGAGATGCTGGCATTCGACGCACAGGACCTCGTGTTCCGCCGTATGGACTTCTTCAGCAAAGTCAACCTCATTGCCGACGCCATGGACCCCGAAGCAGCTGCCGCAACCGCTGCACAGGCACAGGCATATATACTTAACAAAGAGTACGACGACTCCCTCTATGTGAGCCTTGACTACGAATATTCCTCGGCTCTTGCCAAAGAGCAGGGCGACATTCCTGCTGCTGTGAAGTGGATGGAACTCGCCGTGCAGAAGGACGAAACCAAGGCTGCCAACGTGAAAGAACTCGCCAACCTCTATGCCCGTAACAACCAGGCAGAGCTGGGCTTGGAAACCTATGGCAAATTCCTTGCGTTGCTGGGCGATAAGGCCGACTTGGGCGACACCTTCCTCTATGGCGTGAAGTATTATCAGGCATCCAAGGGTGAGGGCGTGGCTCCCGAAAAGGCACAGGAATACATGCAGAAGGCCGACGCCATCTTCGCAGACGTGATGCAGAAGAAGCCTGACTATGTGCAGGCCGTGGCTTACCGTGCCCGCCTTCATGTGGTCGACAGCAGCAAGCCCGAGGTTGCTCCGCGCGACTACTACCTCAAGGTGCTTGAAGTGAGCGAGGCTGAGGCCGACAAGTACAAGAGCTACCGCTTTGAAGCCTGCAAGTACCTCTTCTTCTATGCCGTTAGCGTAGACCCCGTTGACATCGAATTGGCCAAGAAGGTGCACGCCATTGCCGCCGGCATCAGTCCCGACGACGACTTCGTGAAAAACGCCGGCCAGTACATCCAGATGCTGAGCAAGTAAGCGCCGCTCCGGCGAAAGCACACCATTCCCCACACACCACGTGAGGCTACCCCGCAACTGCTACGTGCGGAGCAGCCTCACGTGGTGTTTTTGATTGTGCGGCGCAAGGGGGCATACGCAGCCCGCACCATGGCCGGTCTTCCCGCTGTCGCAAGGAAACAGGCGAGGTGAGGAGCCAAAAGTACAAGTGTGAAGGTAAAAAACAAGGGCGACATTGCCCGTATAAAGTAATTTTGTTACTTTTGCATGGCAGATCGTGAAGCCAGTGCGCCTTGGTGGCTGGTCTCGCGCAACCACCCTCAGCACATTCACATATTCATTATCTAATACTTGTATCAAATGAAGAAATTTGTTAGAACATTTGCCGTGGCCTTTGCGGCCCTGCTCTCTATGGGCAGTCTCACGGTGGGCGCACAGTCGCTGTCGCCTTCCACCAAGTGGCATTGGGACAAAGGAACCATCGTTGTGGACACTCCTCAGCGCCCCGCAGGCCAGAAGGACGTGCTCAACCTCGTCAGCCCCAAGCAGCAGAACCTGCGCGTGGCTTTCGTGGGTCTTGGCATGCGTGGCCCCGGTGCAGTAGCCCGTTTCACTTACATTCCCGGTGTGGAGATCGTGGCCCTCTGCGACTACGAAGCAGCCCGCGCCGAAGGTTGCCAGGGCTACCTCAAGAAGGTTGGCCTTCCCCCTGCCGACATCTACTCGGGTGAAAAAGGCTATGAGGAACTCTGCCGCCGTCCCGACATCGACCTCGTATATGTAGCCACCGACTGGGATCACCACTTCCCCGTAGCCAAGTGCGCACTCGAAAACGGCAAGCACGCGGCTATCGAAGTGCCCTCGGCCATGAACCTTGAGCAGTGCTGGGCACTCGTCGACCTGGCCGAGAAGCAGCAGAAGAACTGCATGATTCTTGAAAACTGCTGCTACGACTGGTTTGAACTCCGTGCCCTCAACATGGCGCAGCACGGCGTCTTTGGCGAGGTAATCCGCGCCCAGGGTGCCTACATCCACAACCTCGACGACTTCTGGGATTACTACTGGAAGAACCCCGATGGTTCCGACCCCGACAAGCTCGGCTGGCGCATGAAGTATAACATGGAGAACCGTGGCGACGTGTATGCTACACACGGCCTCGGCCCCGTGGCCCAGGTGCTCAACATTCACCGCGGCGACCGCTTCACCACCCTCGTAGCCATGGACACCAAGAGCGTGCACGGTAAGGAGTATGTGGAGAAGAAGACCGGCAAGCCCTGCAAGGAATACCGCAACGGCGACCACACCACCACCCTCATGCGTACGGCAGAAGGCAAGGTTGTCGAAATCCAGCACAACGTAATGAACCCCCAGCCCTACAACCGCCTCTATCAGCTGACAGGTACCAAGGGCTTCGCCAACAAGTATCCCGTTGAAGGTTACGCTATCGACGCTGCCCAGCTCAAGGCTACGGGCTCTGCCCCCAAGGTTGACAACCTCTCGGCGCATGGCTTTATGCCCGACTCTGAGAAGCAGGCTCTCGAGGCCAAGTACGAGCACCCCATCATCAAGAAGTACGGCAAACTCGCTGCTGAGGTCGGTGGCCACGGCGGTATGGACTTCTTCATGGATGCACGCCTCGTTTACTGCCTGCAGAACGGTCTGCCCCTCGACATGGACGTGTATGACCTCGCCGAATGGTGCTGCCTCGCCGAACTGGGTACGCTCTCGATGGACAACAACTGCGCCAGCGTAAGCTTCCCCGACTTTACCCGCGGCAAGTGGAACCAGGTGAAGGGCTACAGCCACGCCTATGCTGAACCCGCCGCTGAGGCTGCCACCGAGGCTGCCGCTGCTGCCTTCACCAAGGCACAGAAGGACGCCGCTGCCAAGTTCAAGCTCTGGGAACTCTACGACAAGGTAAAGGCCGCTAAGGACGATAAAGCCAAGGCAGCTGCCAAGAAAGCCTACGACAAGGCTAAGGCTAACGCTAAGAAGGCCGTGACCAAGGCCATTGCACAGAAGTAATCGCACCGCGATGCATGCACTCCCTTAGGGCAATGCATGCCGCGCGTGTTCATCCCATCAAGAAACTGTGCCGTAACCCGCAATTACGGCACAGTTTCTTTAGAATACGGGCATCTCCTTTCCGCCCGCATCTCCATTTACCTCTTCCACCTATTCACCACCCCCTCTCTCTTCTTTTTTTCACCGCCCCTTCTCATGTCACACACCGCCGCCACTGGCTACGGCTGCATCTGGACCATTGCCTATCCCATTCTGCTCAGCACGCTCATCGAGCAGCTTGTGGGCATGACCGACGCCGCCTTCCTGGGCCGTGTGGGTGAGATAGAACTTGGGGCTTGCGCCCTGGGCGGCATCTTCTTTGTAGCCATCTACATGCTCGGTCTGGGCTTTAGCATCGGCACGCAAATCCTCATGGGGCGGCGCAACGGACAGGGACAGTATGCGCAGATAGGCCAGTTGTTCTATCAGAGTCTCTACTTCCTCTTTGTGTTAGCCGTCGTGCTCTTTGTGCTCACCCGCAGTGTTGCGCCCTGGCTGCTCCACCGCATTATTCAGAGCCCCGCTGTGGCAGCTGCCGTGCTCGAATACCTCGACATACGCCTTTTCGGCCTCTTCTTCGCCTTTCTCAACGCCCTGTTCCGCGGTTTCTTCGTAGCCACCACCCACACCCGAACCCTCACGTGGAACTCCCTCACGGTGGTCACGGCCAACGTCCTCTTCAATTACCTCTTCATTTTTGGCCACGCCGGCTTCCCCGCCATGGGCATCGGCGGTGCCGCGTTAGCCAGCGCCTTGGCCGCTGCGGTGTCGTCTGTTTATTACATCGTCTACATCATCAGCCGCGTGCCTGTGGCCCACTACGGTCTGCACAAGTTGCCCTGCATGCACCTGGGGCAGCTCCGCAGTGTGCTTTCGCTCAGCATCTGGACCATGATGCAGAATTTTCTTTCGCTCGGCACGTGGTTTCTGTTCTTCCTTGCCGTGGAGCATCTTGGCGAGCGTGAACTTGCTGTTACCAACATGATACGCAATGTGTCGTCGTTCACGTTCATGACCGTCATTGCCCTCTCGTCCACCGCCGCCACGCTGGTGAGTAACCTCATGGGGCAGGGTAGGGCCGACGAGGTGTGGCCCATGCTGCGGCGCACCATTCGCCTTTGCACGGCCATACTGCTGCCGCCCATCGTCATCATGAGTTGCATGCCCGATGTGGTGCTGGGCATCTTCACCAGCCATGCTGAGCTCATTGCCGCTGGACGTGCCCCGCTCTACGTCATGTTCTCCAGCTACGTGTTCACCATTCCGGCGCAAATACTCTTTCATGCTGTGGCCAGCACGGGCAACACGCGTGCCGCGCTCATCTTCGAGGCCGTAGCCCTCACCATCTACTGCGTCTATGTGGGCGTGGCCATTTTCGGACTGCGCCTGTCGCTCTCTTGGTGCTGGTTCAGCGAGTTCGTCTATCATTTCTTTGCCCTCCTCTTTGCCTACCTCTACCTGCGCAGTGGCCGCTGGAAATGCATCCATATATAATAAGGAGTAGGTGCTTCAAAGAAACTCCCTGCTGCCCCCACACCCGCAGCAGGGATTTCTGCAACCCATCGCTTGCCGGCACCACAGCCCCGGAACTAAGACAAACGGGACGCCGTGGGAAAAACTTACCCCGCCGTGGACGAAACTTACCCCGCCGTGGACACTTTTTCCCACGGCATCTATTTCTGGCGGGGCGGCGGAGAGGGAAAACGGGATGCTACGTAAAAAATGTCACGTCGTACGTAAAAAAACTCACGTCGTACGTAAAAAAACTCACGTCGTACGTAAACTTTTTTACGTAGCATCTATTTTTCACGGCATCCGTTCCCTTACAAATTCACCCCCACACCGTGCTACGAAGGGCGGTGTGGGGGTGAAGGGCTCGGGGTGCGGGGCACAGGGGTCAAGGCTGGGTGTGGGGTGTCAGAAGGCTCATTTCAAGGCGACCCCGACCCTATTTGCCATCCTTCCGCGAAAGCCTCGAATAGATGATACACCAACACACTGACGGCAGCGACACCTCGCAGGCCGTCGAGAATGTCATAACGTGTATGCATGGAAAAATCATTGATTTGAGGTTTTTGAATTTTAGGCGGAAAGCAATATATGAAAGTCAAAAGCACGGCAGTGACATCAGATGCCGTCGATGATGAGCACACGCACGTAGTCCTTCAGCTGGAACGGCGCTTTGCCGTAGCCTCCCTGCGAGTCGGCCACCAGCAGGAGCGTTTGCCGTCCGTCATGCAGGCGGCGGCCCAGACACATCCCCTCGTAGTTGGCAAAGTTGAAGCGGCCGGGGCGTGCGTAGGTGGTGAAATCGAGCAGCAGCGTTTTGGGCAGGAAATGCTCCTCGCCCAGTAGGCTGAGTGGTGTGGCGGCGTCGATGGGCTGGGCTGCGGCGGGGTCGATGAGAAAGAGTTTGCAACGGCAGCGGCTGCCTATGAGCCGGCTGGCCACGTGCACCTCGCGTTCAAGCACCAGCAGACGGCCGTCGGGCAACGCCAGCAAGGCCGACACACCCAGGGCGTAACTGCGGCCGAAACCTTCGCTCATGCCGCGGTCCATGAGGTAGGCATATTGCTCGCGCGGCAGCAAATCCTCGTCGAAGGCCTGCAGGCGCAAACGGTTGACGGCCGCTGGCTGGCTGGGCGAGGCGGCAGCGCCGTCGGTGGGTAGGGTGCTCTCGGTAGTGGTCCAGAAGCGGCGGTGCGCGGCATCGTAGGTCAGGGCCTCAAAACCGTAATTGGGCACGATGCGGCCCGTGGCGAACTGTGCTGGCACAGCTAACCTGCGGCCCGTGGGCTGGCCGTCGAGACCGTATTCGAGAATGGCCTGGTCGCCTTCGCCGCTGATGAAGACAGTGCCGGCCGCTGGAAAGTAGGCTATACCCTCGCAGTCGCGGGTGCTGAGCCCAGCGGCGTTGACCGCAGGCTGCCGATTGCCTCGGAAGCCTTCGAGCAGGGCACCCGTCAGTTGGCCTGTGATGCCGTCCTGCCGCAAACGCATGAGGTAGAAGCCGTCGGTAGGCTCCTTGTCGCTCACCAGGGCATAGCGGTCGTCGCCCAAGGCGGTGATGCCGCTGAACTGGGCCGTGCCGATGCCCCATGTCGACAGGGCGCGGGCTTTGAGAGTCTCCACCTGCTGCGCCTGAAGGCACAGCGCAAGGGTGCTGAGTGAGGCGAGGAGAACTTGACGTGGCAGCCAATGCATAGTGATAGTGTGTGAGGTTAAGAGCAATAAAGCACCTTCATGGTGCGCAAAGGTGGGGTGAAGACTCGCGGTTATTCGTCAAGCAGCAGGTCCATCACGAGCGGTTGTGCTGCAAGGAACATGGCTGCCAGGCCGCCGGGTGTCACAATGTTGTCGGGCTTGCTGTCGGTGAGTTGCACGCGGCCGTTGCCCACCGTGTACCATCCGTTGTTCTCGGGAATGTCGGTGTCGCCGTCTACGCCCACATGCAGCTGGAAGCCCGGATTGGGCGTGGCAATGGCTGAGAGGAAGCGCGGCACGTTGATGACGCGGGCCATGGCGTAGGGCTGGCTCTCCTTGAGTGAGCCAGGCAGGCAGAAGCGGCGGTACACCTTGTCCACGCCGCAAACGTGCTGCAGGTAGTGCACAAAAGCGGCGCGCACGCAGGTTTCGCCAATGGCCAGGGTGCGCATGTACACCTTGCCGTTGGCCTCCTGCACCGCCAGGCATACACCCACGATGCGGCGCTTGCGGCGGGCCACGAGCACGTAGCCTCCCTCAAGGTCGGCCGCTGTGAGGGCGGCAAAGAAGTCGTTCTCGGAGGGGTGGAGCATGAAGGGGAGCTCGGCCGTCATGCGGCGGTAAAACACGTACATGTCCTGATGCCATTCGTCGGGGCGCGTCACCTCAATCTTCGAAAAATCGCCGTCGCCCGACACGTCGAGGGGCAACGCCTGGCGGTACACGCTTGTCCAGTAAGCACCATGCTCGGGCTGTTCGTAGAAGCGGAAAAGCGACTCCGACTGCGGAATGAGGAAACTCAGGGCGGCCCCCTCGCGGTAGAGGCGGCGGTGTGCCTCGTGCAGCAGGTTGGTGGCGAAGCCCCTGCCGCGGTGTTCGGGCAGCGTGGCTAAGCCAGAGAGGTAGCCCACGTGCTGCACGGTGCCGTAGAACGTCATGCGGTAGGGCAGCACCTGTGTGGCTGCCACCACCTTGCCATTCTGGCGTATGCAGAGGTTGCGTGAGTCGGTGTACTTCTCGTCAAAGTACACGTCCATAAATTCTTCGCTGTCGCCAAAGCAGGTGCGCCACAAGTCGCGCGTCTGCTGGCGGGTTTCGTCGGGATTATAGAGCATGGATGGAGGTGAAAAAGAATAGGTGTACCGTGCGGCGCTTCCTTATTTCATAAAGGGATGGTGCGTCATGACGGTGTATTTGTGAAGTAATTGCGTCGGATGATATGACAGTTTGGAACGTCGCAGCCCCTCGATGCCGAGGTCCTCCTCGCGGTTGAGCCACTCGAAGCAGGCGGGGAGCGACTGTGCCAGGCTGCGGCACACAAAGGCAAAGGCGCCCTCATAGCGCGTATCGGCTTTCTCAACGCACACATCGAAGGTGTCGTAATTGATGGCCGCACCATAACTGAAAGCCACGATGTCGTTTCCCAACATCACTGCCACGCCTTGCGCGTCGAGCTCGTCCCAGAGGTCAAAGGCCGTGTGCATGGCGCGGCGTTCGGCCTCGTAGGCATTTTGCTCCGTGTCAGTCGCCAGCGCCTTCTGCCTTACCCATTGCTCGGCGAGCGCTAGGCAAGCGGGCAGCAAGTTGGCGGTGAGGGGTAACACCCTGTGGGCGGGATAGAGGCGGGCAAAGCGGTTGGCAAAGTTGCGCTTGGCCTGCAGCCGCTTGCCGGCCAGTGTGGCCATAGCCTCGCGGCTGTACAGATAGTCGGTGTAGGCACGGTCGGCGTGGGCGTAGAAGCGGGAGGGCATGGCCTCGGTAATCTGTGCCAATTGCGGTTCACTCACCCCCAGCATCAGGAACGGTTCGCCCGCCTCGCCCGCCTCGGCCATGAGGTCGGTGAGCACAGGCGCGAGCGGCCCTTGCCCCAATGGCGCCAGGTAGGCATTGTGCCCGTTGGCCTTGAAGCGAAACAGCAGGTGATCGCGGTGCTCAGCCAGTTGCGTGTCGTAGAGAAAGCGCCAACTCACCAGGTTCAGGAAACTCAGGTCGCAGTTGCGGCAGGCCGATGCAAGCGTGTAGCGCTGCACCAACGCCTTGTGGGCCATGGTGAGCGGAGTAAAGGGTATGGGCATGGGTGGGTGATGGTAGGGTGGGGGCTATCAGTTCGCTGGCCAGATTGTGGAATACTTTTCGAGTTCAAACGCTCACTTAGGGCAGGGGCAGCGTGAGCGTGGTCTCGCCCTTGAAGGTGAACACGTGCAGGCACACACTGTCGGCCTGCTGCGGCGTGGCTGCGGTGAGGGAGGCCAGCGGCATCGACAGATACACCTCGCGTGTAAAATAGAGTGGGTCGGCGTTTTGGTCGTGCAGCAACAGCAGGTGCTGCGTCAGCGCCCCGTCGGGCTGTGGCACGGCCTCCTGCAGGTGGAAGCCCAGATAGTGTGAACCTGCGGCTGAGGCCATGAGCGCCAGCCGCAGGTTGAGGAAACCGCCGCCTGTCCACGCTGCCATGAGGGTGAGCGGGTCGCAGACGCATTTGTCAGGAGCATAGTGCTTGGCTTCGGCCACCAGCACGGAGCGGGTGCCCATGAGCCTCACGCCGCCGTTGGCCTGCAGCAGGTAGTAGGTGCACACGCGGCGGGCTTCGTGAGCCTCCATGTCGCTGGGCGGGTTGTTCACTCCATAGCGCGTACCGTTGTCAAGCACGAGGGTTGTGCCGCGTCCGTCGGCATCGGCTTGCAAGCAGGCCAAGTCCTGCACATACGAGGGCCACATCTGCTCCTCATCGTGGCAGGCACTGAGGCACAGCAGGCACGCCACCATGCAGAGCACGGCGGCGAGGCGGGGCAGCATGTGGTGAAGTGCGGGGCGGTGCATGGCGTGAAGCATAGGGAGAGCGTACTTACTGCACGGCTGCCAAGTAGTTGCGCAGTGGGTTGGCATACATGGTCAGCATGCGTTCGCGCAAGAAGTCGCGGTCAGAACCTTGCGGCAGTTGTATCTTCTGCATCTGCGCCTCGAGGTATTGCTCGAAGCGGGTCAACTCTTCGGCCGTGTAGTGCGCGGCGAAGCGGTGGGTGCCTTCGAGCAGGTCGAGCGCTGCGTAGTTGTTGGCAAAGAGTGCGTAGTGGCTGTGTATCTCGCGGTCGATGCGGCGTGCCGCTTCGGCGTAGAACTCGGCTTTCGGCAGTCCCTCGAGCTCGTCCAACCACGTGTTGGCAGGGCGTGCCATGTGGTAGTGAATTTTTCCCTTGTAGCCGAAAATGCCCGTCTGCATGTTGTCGAGGTCGTCCTGCCCGCTCTTGCGGAAGTCGGGGTTGTCGCGTTTCTGCTGAAACTCCTGTGCTTTGAGAAAGTCGCACGGGTCGTATTCGTAACTGATGGTGAGCGGCACGATGTGCAAACTCTTCAGTCGCTGCAGCGGCGTGCCCTCGCCACCCATCGTCATCATTTTCAGCAGCGACTCCTGCGTGCGGTCGTCGCTGTCCTTGGCGCGTCCCTCACGTTGGGCTATCCATATGGGCTGCTGCTTTTCGGCTATGGCAAAATGCATGTATTCGCTCAGCCGTTTGCTGCTTGCCAGCATTTCACGCAGACCCACGCTGCGCTGCACAATGAACGATTTGTTCACCCTCACGAGGGTCTTAATCCAAGGTTGTAGCAGCAAGTTGTCGCCAATGGCTATCTCCACCGTCTTGTCGAAGCCCTCGCCTATGAGCAGCACGTCGAGCAGGGCGGAGTCGAGCACAATGTCGCGGTGGTTTGAGATGTAGGTGTGCGGTTGCAGCCGTTCGGCTTCGTCGAGGGCCGACGTGTCCATGTCGATACCCGTAGAGGCTTGCTGCAGCAGGTTCTGGATGAGGGGCAGGAAAAACGTGCGCTGCACCTGCAGGTTGTCCTGGCAGGCATAGAGTTGCCGCTTGAGCACCTCGAAGGGCACGTCCTTGAAGAACGACTGCATGATGGTGCAGAAGGTGGCATCGGCCAGCAGAGCGTCGAAGGCTGCTGGCAGTTCGTTGGGCTCAACCGGACGAATGGCGTCGAAGTCGTGTAGGTTCATGGTAGTAGAAAGATAGAGCGGTGCGCGGCACCTGCTGAGAGGCGCGGCGCACCGTGTGGGTTTAGCGTTTCCCCTCGATGATGTCGCTCAACACGTCCTTGATGTCGAGCCCTGCGGCGCGCACTTGCTGCGGAATGAAGCTGGTGGCCGTCATGCCGGGGGTGGTGTTGATTTCGAGCATGTTGATTTGTTCCTTGCCAGGTTCGCCGGCCAGGATGTAGTCGATGCGTATGATGCCGTAGCAGCCCAGCAGACGGTAGATGTGGCGCGTCATCTGCTGCACGCGTTCGGTAGTTTCGGGAGCGATGCGGGCGGGGGTTATCTCGCTCACTTTGCCGTTATACTTGGCATCGTAGTCGAAGAACTCCTGCGTGGTGACCACCTCGGTGATGGGGAAGGTGACGATGCTGCCGTCGGGGCGCTTGTAGCAGCCGCAGGTGATTTCGGTGCCCGCCATGAATTTCTCCACCATCACCTCGTCGCTCTCCATCATGGCTTTCTCGATGGCGGGCGTGAGGCCTTCCACCTCCTTCACCTTGGTTACGCCGAAACTGCTGCCGCCCGCATTGGGCTTCACAAAGCAGGGCAAGCCCAAGCGCGTGGCTATCTCCTCGTCGGTGGGGCGATCCTCGCCTTTGCGCACCAGCACAGAGTCGCTCACGTGCACCTCGGGGAAGGCGCGCAGAAAGTTGTTGAGCGCATACTTGTTGAAGGTGAGCGACTCCACCAGCACGTCGCTCGTGGAGTAGGGCAGACCGATGAGGTCGAAGTAGCCCTGAAGAATGCCGTTTTCGCCGGGCGTGCCGTGTATGGTGATGTAGGCAAAGTCGAAGACGTGGTGCCCGTCGGATGCCTGAAATGAGAAGTCTTCATGGTTCACAGGGCAGGTTTCGCCCTCGTAGTCCACCGTCCAATGCGCCGCGGTGAGTTCCACCACGTAGCAGCGGTATTTTTCCTTGTCCATGAACGACATGAGTCCCTCGGCGGAACGCAAAGATACGTCGTGCTCGGAGGAGTCACCCCCGGCGACGATAGCAATCATCGGTTTCATTTTCCTTGCAGTGTAAAAATTGCTTGTTGTCTTGATAGGACGTAGAGGCACGCGGTGCGTGTCGTGGCGTCAGTATGTGAGTATGCTTTACGTACGTATATAATAAAGGTACGCGTGCGGTGTGCTAGTAGTCGGTGGCAGGTACGGCTGCAATGCCTGCGGTGTATTTCGCCCAGCGCTCGAGCAACTCCTGCATGTCGGGGGGCAGTGGGGCAGAGAAATCCATCTCCTCGCCCGTTAGCGGATGGCGGAAACCCAGCGTGCGGGCATGCAGCGCCTGCCGCGGGCACACCTCGAAACAGTGGCGGATGAAGGCGTTGTACGTGCTGCTCTGCGTGCCGCGCAGTATCTGGTCGCCGCCATAGCGTGCGTCGGCAAAGAGCGGATGCCCCAGGTGCTGCATGTGGGCACGTATCTGGTGCGTACGGCCTGTTTCCAGAATGCACTCAACCAGTGTGACGTATCCGAAGCGCTGCACTACACGGTAATGCGTCACCGCATGCTTGCCAATGCCCGAGTCGGGAGGGAACACCGCCATCTGCATGCGGTCGCGCGGATTGCGGCCTATGTTGCCCTCAATGCGGCCCTCGTCTTCCTGAAAGTTGCCCCACACCAGCGCCAGGTAGCGGCGGCGCGTCGTTTTGTGGAAGAACTGCACGCCCAAGCCGGTTTTGGCCTCAGGCGTCTTGGCTACCACCAGCAGGCCCGAGGTGTCCTTGTCGATGCGGTGCACGAGGCCCACAGCAGGGTCGTTGGGGTCGTAGTCGGGATGCTCGCGCATGTGCCAGGCTATGGCGTTGACCAGCGTACCTGTGTAGTTGCCGCAGCCAGGATGCACCACCAGTCCCGCGGGCTTGTTCACCACCATCAGCGATGCGTCTTCGTAGACGATTTCAAGCGGAATGTTCTCCGGCTCAATGGTGGTTTCATAGCGTGGGCGGTCGAGCAGCAGCGTCACCACATCGTGTGGCTTCACGCGATAGTTGCTCTTCACGGGTTTCCCGTTGACGTGCACAAAACCAGCGCGTGCCGCCTGCTGTATGCGGTTGCGCGAGGTGTCCTTCAGGTGGTCGAGCAGAAATTTGTCGATGCGCAGCAATTGCTGCCCGCGGTCGGCCACTACGCGGTGGTGCTCGTAGAGTTCGCCGTCGGCGCCACTGTCTTCATCGTCGTCGGTGTCGTCGTCGGGCAGGGGCACAGGTGGCAGCAGGTCTTCGTCGGTGTCGGGCATGAGTGGCTGGGGCATGGCAGGAAGGGACATAGAGGTTGTGAAATGGGAGTTCGTGCGCAGGGGCTGGCGCGCTGTCATTCGGCGCTGGGCGTTTCGTCGGTCACGCCGCTCAGGTCGTCGGCCGTGCTCGTCTCGGCGTTGATGATGAAGTCGAGCGAGTCGTTGCCGTTATACTCATCCTCGATGCCGCCTGCACCCACCACGAGCGTGATAGGCGTGAACACCGAAATCTTCGTGCCCGCCGCCACACTGCGTCCGTGCACCTTCACGTCGAGCACCCAGTCGGCGTCGCCTTGCACGTACTCAGTGGCACCCAACTTGAAGCCGAGCACACGCAGACGGTCCTCCGCCTCGCGCCGCGAGCAGTTGTTGGCCAGATCGGGCAGGGCAATCTGTCGCGGGTTGTTGGCGTTGATGGTCAGTTGGATGAGGCGGCCGTTCTTCACCTTCTGGCCGGGTCGCAGACTCTGTTCGAGGATGCTCGACGGCGCTGCGTTGTACACATATCCCGTGTCGGTCACCTCCACCTCGAAGCCGCGGGCTTCAAGTTTGCGCGTGGCAGTTTCCTCGTTCATGCCGCGCACGTCGGGCACCTCAATCTCCTGCCCGTGCAGGGTGTAGGCGTCCAGAAAGTAGAGTGTGCCGATGACGAGCACGAGCGTGGCCACCACCAAGCCCAAGCAGTTGCCCAGGAGTAGCCGGCTGAATATTTTCTTGAAGAATTCTGAAATGGTCACGTGGATGGGAGTATAGAATGGGTGTGCGGTAGTGCACACTGCAAAAATAGTAATAAAAATTCAGACGACTCTCTTGCCTACCTTGCCTATTGCTTGCTAAAATGCGTAGGCTGTGGCGCGGCCGTGCATTCTTCGCGTGCGCCCTTCCTTATATATAATGTGTGCGCGCTCCGCGGCTGGCTTTCCGCGCCCTCCACCCGGCAAGCGCCACCCGCCGCCTGCTGGCAGTAGATGCCGCATCGCCATGCCGCGCACCAGCCTTCTGCTTTTGGGATAAGGCACCGCCGTTTCCAGATGCCGCCTTGTGCGTTGCCGCCAGCCGACGGCAACGCACAAGGCGCATTCCCGTCATGGCGGCGTGGTGGAACGTCACGATGGCGCGGCGGTCTGCCGCAGTTTTGCATGGCGGCGTGAAGGTTATACCCTGCCACGAGGCGGCGTGCAGTAGGGACAAAAGAAATTACGTAGTATCTATTTTGGCGGGGTGGCGCGCCGTAGAAAATAGATGCTACGTAAAAAAATTTACGAACGACGTGAGTTTTTTTACGTACTACGTGCGTTTTTTTACGTAGCATCTCCTTTTTCCCATCCCCCACCCCGCCGAAAATAGATGCTACGTAAATTCTTCAATCAACCAGACGCAGACCTGAACCATATGCTTGCCGAGGTATCTGAATCACCTCCTCAAGAGTCTATTTTTTGACAAAGGGGGCTTGTCCATGATAAGCCGAAAGCCACACTTCTGTCTCTCGGAAAGTTAGGGGTGTAGTCTTAGGGTTTAGCGGACAGTAATAAAAAAGAAAGATGTGGAAACAAGGTCACGCATGTAGCGTTCGCTTATTTCCACATCCTTACGGGCAACAGGTGCACCGATTATTTCTTGCCATGAACTTCGTCAGAAACCGTGAGCTTCTTGCGGCCTTTGGCGCGGCGAGCTGCGAGTACGCGGCGACCGTTAGCGGTCTGCATGCGTTCGCGGAATCCATGTTTGTTCTTTCTTTTTCTGTTGTGCGGTTGGAATGTTCTTTTCATTGTGCTATGCTGTTTTTTTGTTTCTTATTGGCAAAATGGGTGTGTGGGCAGGTCAGCAATGTGCCTTGTGCAGAAGCCTCGCGGCGTCATTCACGGCATCACCTACTCACTTCGGGTTGCAAATTTAGGCATAGTTTTTTTAACGGCCAAGGTTTGGCTGCTAATTTCCCTGTTGTGGGCGTATTTAACCCGCGTTTGCCCCCATAAAGGTGCAGTGTGTTACCCCTAATTTCAATGATAGCCCTTACTTCTGTGCGAAGCGTGCGGCCTGTTCCTTGATGAGGTCGGCGTCGTCGAAGTAGTTTATCTTCATGGCGCGGCGCACATCGCTGAGGGTCTGGGCTGCCACCTCGCGGGCCTGTTCGCAGCCGCGGCGCAACATGGCGTAGACGGCGGGGATGTCCTGTGCAAATTCGGCACGGCGCTGGCGTATGGGTTCCAGTTCTTCCTGCAGTATGTTGTTGAGGAACTTCTTGACTTTCATGTCGCCGAGGCCGCCGCGCTGGTAGTGCTCTTTCACTTCGTCGAGGTTGGCGTAGTCGGGCCAGTAAAGGCCGAAATGCTCGGGGCGGCAGAAGGCGTCGAGGTAGGTGAACACGGTGTTGCCCTCAATATGTCCGGGGTCGTCCACGTGGATGTGCGTGGGGTCGGTGTACATCGACATGACGCTCTGCTTCACCGTCTTCGCGTCGTCGGAGAGGTAGATGCAGTTGCCCAGGCTCTTCGACATCTTCGCCTTGCCATCGGTGCCCGGCAAACGGCAGCAGACGGCATTCTGAGGCAGCATGATTTGCGGTTCTACCAAGGTGTCGCCGTAGATGTAATTGAAACGGCGCACAATCTCGGTGGCCTGTTCGAGCATGGGGCGCTGGTCCTCGCCGGCCGGCACGGTGGTGGCGCGGAAGGCGGTGATGTCGGCTGCCTGGCTGATGGGGTAGGTGAAGAAGCCTACGGGAATGCTCGACTCGAAGCCGCGCATGCCAATTTCGGTTTTCACCGTCGGGTTGCGCTGCAGGCGGCTCACCGTGACGAGGTCCATGAAGTAGAACGACAGTTCGCAGAGTTCGGGAATCTGGCTCTGTATGAAAATGGTGATTTTGCTCGGGTCGAGACCTACGGCAAGGTAGTCGAGCGCCACTTCAATCACGTTCTGACGCACCTTCTCGGGGTTGTCGATGTTGTCGGTCAGGGCTTGGGCGTCGGCTATGAAGACGAACATCTGCTTGAAGTCGCCCTCGTTCTGCAACTCTACGCGGCGCTTGAGGGAGCCTACGTAGTGACCTATGTGTAAGCGGCCGGTGGGGCGGTCGCCGGTGAGTATTACGGTGTCTTTGGCCATAAGAATAATGTGTGCTGAATGTGCATCCTTCTGCCTGCTGCGAGCAGGATGCAGTGAAAAATCAGCGGCAAATTTAGCCAAAAAACGCCGTCCTCACGTTTCATGCCCGTCAAAAGTGGGGATTGTGGCCATCTGCTATGCATTTTTTCACCACTTAGCCTTAACTTTGTGCTTTCGTTGCGCATCCTGCTGCGGCATGCATGCTGCTTGCTGCGGGCAGCGCTCCTGTTTTTTTTTTTACAACCACATTTTCATGAAACCCACCATAGCCATCATCGAACCCGACACGCTGGCTGCGCTTGGCTTGGCCTACCTCATTCAGCGCATGATGCCGGGTGCCGAGATACGCACCTTTTCACGTTCGGCCGAACTTATGGCTGATGACGAGGCCGACGCCTTCTTCCATTATTTTGTGTCGGCCGACGAACTTCTGCATGCTGCGTCCTACTTCCTTTCACGTCAGCACAAAACGATTGTGCTACTGCGCGGCGAGGACATGCAGCACTTGCCGCAGGGCTTCCATGTGCTGAACGTGTGGCAGAAGGAGGCTCAGTTAGTGCGCTCTATCATCCATTTGGCACACACCTCGCACAACCGCGGAGGGGCCGAGCCCGAGGTGGTGCGACAGGCGCGTCACTGTGGCGAGGAGCGCTGCGCACCGCAACTCACGCCCCGAGAACGCGATGTGCTGACGGGCATCGTGGCGGGACTGACGAACAAGGAAATAGCCCAGCGCATGGGCGTAAGTCCGGCCACCGTCATTACCCACCGCAAGAACCTGACCGAAAAACTGGGAACCCGCAGCGTCTCCGCCCTCACCATCTTCGCCGTGGCCCACGGCATTGTGCGCAGCGAGCAGATAGGGTGAACCCTCGGCGTAGAAGCGCAGCGCAGTATAAAGCAATCGGTGCAACTCGTGGCCGTTGAGTTGCACCGATTGCTTTTTTCGTTGTTTACCGTGGCTTGTGTGCTTACTTCACCATTTCAAAATCGACGTATTCGCCTTCGTCGCTGCTAAAGATTTTGTTGCTGCGACGTTGGCGTGAATTGCCGTGGCTGCTTTCATGGTGTGCGTTGCCGGCCGATGAGGGACGGTGGTAGGTTTGTTGCCGTTGCTGGGCGTTCTGCCTCGTTTGTTGGTGGTTGGCTTGGTGCGTGGGACCGCCGAAGAGCATGTAGAAAAGCATGCGGCCCATGGCGAGTATGAAGAAGATGCCGCCGAAAATCAGCATGAAAAGGCAACCGAGAAAGGATGACATATATAATAAGGTGTTCGTGGTGTGAAAAAAATGCGCCCGCACGGCTTCATGGCCGGTGCGTCAGCGTGGATTGTTACACAACTCGTAGGCAAATGGCATGCCATAAGGCGTTTTCTCTCTTTCGTAAGGATGAAAAATGGCGTTTCTCCTTGGAAAAGTAGGGCTATTGAGGCCCCGCAGGGCTGTGTAGAGGGGTGGAAAAGGGGGCTTCGCTTCTTGAATAGGGGGCTTCGCTTCTTGAAAACGTGTCTTCGCTTCTTGAAAACATGTCTTCGCTTCTTGAAAACGTGTCTTCGCTTCTTGAAAACGTGTCTTCGCTTCTTGAAAAAGAGGGCTTGCTTCTCAAAAAACGGTCTGCGCTTCTGACGAAAAGTAGGCTTCTTCCTTTTTGAAAAACTATTTTCTCTATTCAAGAAACAGGCTTCCCTCAGACTCGTTGCTCATGTGTCAGGGCGGGGCGAAGCGGAGGTCAGGCGTTCCGTTGCAGCGCGTTGTGAATGACGGAGCAAATGACATAGAGCACAATGATGGCTGCGAAGCCTTGCCACTGCAGCACGACGAGGAGCAGGGCTGAGGCCAGGATAAAGCCGTAGCGCAGACCGTTGCCTTGCCAGCCGAAGTGCTTGAACTTCAAGGCGAACATCGGGATTTCGGCTATCAATACCCAGCACGATAAGGCGATGCCTACCAGCAGCGCGGCGGGCATCCAGCTGCTCTGCATCAAGTCGCTGTGCTGCAGGTGTACGCCGAGCGCACCCCAGAAGAGGGCGTTGGCAGGGGTGGGCAGGCCGATGAACGATGTGCTCTGCCGTTCGTCAAGGTTGAACTTGGCCAAGCGCAGGGCTGAGAATGCGGCGATGAGGAAGGCTGCGTAGGGGATGAGGCCAGCCACGGGGCAGGTGCCTGCGGTGCATGCCGTGGTGGGGAAGAGTGCGCGCAGCAAGGTGAACACGATGGCTGCGGGCGCAAAGCCAAAGGTGATGTCGTCGGCCAGCGAGTCGAGTTCCTTGCCCAGGGGCGACGACACATGGAGCAGGCGTGCGGCAAATCCGTCGAAGAAGTCGAACACCGCCCCTGCAATGATGAAGAACAGGGCCATGTCGAGCTGCGCTTGCAGGGCGAAGTGTGTGGCTATGCATCCGCAAATCAGGTTGCAGCAGGTAAGGGTGTTGGGCACGTGCTTTTTCATGAGGATCTTGCTTCCGTTTATAAGAGCGCCGCATGGCGTGCCCTGGTGCTGAGGCCGTGGGTGCGCTATGCGGCGTGATGTGTTATTACTTGAGTTTGGCTATCACGGTGTGGTTGCCTGTGGTAACTTGCCCCATGCTAACAAGTATTTCGCTGTCGAGCGGCAGGTAGACGTCGACGCGTGAGCCGAATTTGATGAAGCCCATGTGTTCGTCGATGAAGCATTCATCGCCCTCGCGGGCATACGTCACGATGCGTCGTGCCACGGCACCTGCCACCTGCCTTACCAAGATGTCGGTGCCCTCGGGCGTTTCTATCACCACGGTTGAGCGTTCGTTCTCGGTGCTGGCCTTGGGCAGCCATGCCTTGTGGAAGTTACCGTTGTGGTGCACCACTTTCTTCACCGTGCCTTCCACCGGAAACCAGTTGGCGTGCACGTTGGTGATGGACATGAAGATCGACACCATGAGGCGGCGGTCGTGAAAGTATTCATTCTCTTCCACCTCCTCAATCACTACGATTTTGCCGTCGGCAGCGGCCACCACCGTCTTCTCCGTTTCGCCGTTGAACTGGCGTATGGGGCAGCGGAAAAAGTTGACGGCGATACCATAGAGCGTGCCGGTGATAGCGAGCACTACATAGAAGGGCACAAGCGTGAGATCCTTCAACAGAAAGAAGAGCAGCGCGTTGAGCACAATCAGCCCTATCAGTCCGTTTTGCAGAATGCGCGTGCCTTCGCGGTGCAGGCGTATGCGTTTCAGTCTACGGTGTCTTGGCATGTTTTATGGGGAGTGAAATAGGGTGTGAACAATAAATTTCGCGCAAAGATAGGCATTTATGCCGATATAAGCGTGGTTCTTTGGCATTTAATGCCTTCTGTGTATGGCAAATGCTGTCTTTCGGCCTGCCGCAGCGGGCTTATTGGCTCAGTTTGCGTTCCAGTTCCTCGGCCGACAGGCGCAGTTGGAATTGTCCGTTCTCGGCGGTCGATATGGCTCCCGTCTCTTCCGAAACGATGATGGCCAGGCAGTCGCTCTTCTGGCTGATGCCGAGAGCGGCGCGGTGTCGCAGGCCGAGCGATTTAGGAATGTCCGTGTTGTGTGAAATGGGCAAAATGCAGCCTGCGGCCTTGATGCGCATGTGTGAGATGATCATGGCGCCGTCGTGCAGCGGACTGTTTTTGAAGAAGATGTTTTCGATGAGTCGCTGGTTGATGTTGGCGTTGATGATGTCGCCCGAGTTGATGATGTCGGTCAGTCCCACGTTTTTCTCTATCACAATCAGGGCACCCACCTTTTGTTTGCTCATGCTCATGCAAGCCATCACAATGGGCATGATGTCCTCGCGTTTGGTCTCGCTGCTTGTGTTGCGGCGAAAGAGACGAACCAGCACGCCCGTACCTTTGCGCGAACCGATGGTGCTGAGAAAATGGCGCAACTCCTCCTGAAACAGAATGACCAGCGCTATGGCACCCATGCTCACGAGTTTGTCGAGGATGGAGCCAAGCAGCCGCATTTCAAAGAGTTGCGACACGAAAACCCACACCACGATAAACACGAGGATGCCATAGAAAATGTTGGCCGAACTCGACTCCTTCATTACGCGGTAGGTGTAATAAAGGAGCAGGGCCACGGCAAAAATGTCGAGCACGTCTTTAATGCCGAACGAAATCATGGGTCAGGGGAGTGTGTGGGGGGGGAGGGTGGAAAACTGGGGAGGCCGTGCCGTAGCTGACGGGCCAGATGCTTTTATATATAATAAGGAGTGCCTCAAGCGTGCGCCGTGATGGCCTGCACAATGGCGCGGGCCTCGTGTGCGGCTTTCACGTCGTGCACACGCAGTATGTGAGCGCCGTGCAGCAGGGCGTAGGTGTGCAGCACGGTGGTGCCGTTGAGCGCCGTTTGGGGTGTGCCGTTCAGGAGTTTGTAAATCATCGACTTGCGCGAGATGCCTACCAGCAGCGGGCAGTGCAGTGCGCCGAAGTCGTCGAGGTGCGCCATCAGTTCGTAGTTATGCTCCAGTGTTTTGCCGAAGCCGAAGCCGGGGTCGGCTATCACGTCGGCCACGCCCATCTGGTGCAGGCGGTCGATGCGTTCGGCCAGGTGCAGGAGCACCTCGCGTCGCACGTTGTCGTAGTGGGGGGCCTGCTGCATGGTGGCGGGCGTGCCCTGCATGTGCATCAGCACGTAGGGCACGCCGAGGCGTGCCACGGTGCGAAACATGTGGCGGTCCATGTCGCCGCCCGAAATGTCGTTGATGATGTCGGCGCCCCATTCCTCCACGCAAGCGCGTGCCACGTCAGCTCTGAAGGTGTCCACCGACACAGGCACGTCGGGAAAGTCGCGCCGCACCAGTGCCAACCCGCGTTGCAAGCGTGCCATCTCCTCTTCGGCAGACACGTCGTCGGCACCCGCTCGTGAGGAGTAGGCACCGATGTCAATCATGTCGGCCCCTTCATCCATCATCTGGTGCAGGCGTCGCACCACGTCGTCATCCGTTTGCGTACGGCTGTCGGCATAGAAGGAGTCGGGCGTAATGTTGAGAATGCCCATGATGAGTGGGCGGCCAAGGGCGATGAGACGTCCGCGGCAGTTCAGGCTGTGGGTGTAGGTCATGAGGAGTGAATGTGGCGGCTGCATGTGCTGTGAGCAGGGCGTGCGGCATAGCCAGTAAGGTAAGGGCAAAAGTAACGATAAAAATCCACTTTCTGTGCAGCCCAGCCCTAAAAGGTCACGAAAAAGTTTGACCCCGACGGCTGTGTCAGAGCAGCTGTCGGGGTCGTGTGTCAAGGCGTTGAGGGGCGTTGCCTCATGCCTTATGCTTTCACGCGGTTCAGGTAGGAGCCGTCGCGGGTGTCCACTTCGATGATTTCGCCTTCGTTGATGAAGAGGGGTACGCGCACCTCTACGCCCGTTTCCAGTTTGGCGGGCTTGGTAGCGTTGGTGGCGGTGTCGCCCTTGAGGCCCGGCTCGGTGTAGACAATCTTGAGCTGCGTCTTCACGGGCATTTCAGCGAAGAGGATGGTTTCGGTGGAGGCATCGCTTACCACCTCGCACACGTCGCCTTCCTTCATGAAGTCCACGCCGGTGATGAGGTCCTTCTCAATCACCACGTCGTCCCACGTTTCCTGGTTCAAGAAGTGGTACTGATCGCCTTCGGCGTAGGAGAACTGGAAGGGACGGCGTTCTACGCGCACGTCCTCCAAAGCTTCGCCAATGTTGAAGCGGCGTTCAAGCACGCGGCCCGACACCACATCTTTCAGCGTAGTACGCATGATGGTGTTGCCCTTACCGGGTTTTACGTGCAGGAAGTCGATGCAGAAGTAGAGTTTGCCATCGAGGCGGATGCAAGTGCCTTTCTTGATGTCTTGTGATTTGATCATGGGTTGCAGAGTGTATTTTTGTTTTGATGTAATCGTTGTGATTTCGTTTTCGGCGTGCAAAATTACACGTTTTACGCCTATTCACCAAACAAAAGCCTAAAAACGTGCATGTTGGTACAGCGGCGGTGGCACGGGCAAGTGATGCCCTCGTAGCGCCGGCTGTGTCCTGCCCGATGGCTTTGCGTGCAGGTGAAAGGCAGATGCCATCTTATGATTCTGCCAGCCGCAGTAGCAATTTCACATGCCACCTGTTTCGGACACGCCTATTCCCCGCTCCCAATAGATGCTACGTAAAATTTTTTACGTACGACGTGATTTTTTTTACGTACGACGTGA
>OBLI01000986.1_pt1 | contig 29337 bp, 16 predicted proteins | sample 1519701 | NCBI WGS metagenome assembly OBLI01 (sample SAMEA3663005, study PRJEB22513) | pig gut metagenome | biome: pig gut; feature: pig-associated habitat; material: faeces | place: France | collected 2012 | reverse complement strand
GAGGAACAGGAGGGAAAGGAGAAGATTGCGGGTGTTCATGGGGAGGATTTATTGGTTTATAAGCGTAGGGACGTTCTGCAGAACGCCCCTACTTTTTATTTAATAAAAACTTTCTTGCCGCCAACGATATAGATGCCTTTGCCCGCGCGGGTGACGCGGCGGCCGCTGAGGTCGTAGACGGGGGCGGGCTGGCCGGAGCGTTCAGGCAGGAGCACAGAACCGATGCCCGTGGGGCTCACGAAGGTGGCAGGCGAGAGGATTGACTCGCCGGCAGTGTAAACCACAGAAACGGCGTAGTGGTGCTCGCCGGCAGGCATCGTTTCGCTATAAGAAGGCTCGGCAATGGGCGCGGCGGTGAGTTGCTTGCCGTCGCGGTACACATTGTAGCCCACGAAGGTGAGACCGTCGGCTGCGCGGCGGTAGGCGATGTCGTCAATATATAATATATACTGGTCATCGGACACGCAGCGGATGGCAAAGCGCCGGGCACTCTCGGGCAGGTCGAAGGAGATTTGCCGCCAAGAACCGGGCACGGTGATGGTGCTGCCTATCTTGATGAAGTCGCCGGCGGCGGTGCTGCCCTCAGAATAGAGCACCTCGATGCTCTCAACCGTGCCGTAGGTGGTGTTGCTGGGGCTCTTTGCCCAGAACGTCACGGTCTGGCCGCCTGTGACGGGCGGCGAGATGAGCCAGTCGTCGTTGGCGGCAAGGCGACCGCTGGTGAAGGCGGCAAGCACCTGCTGGCCCGAGTGCGGTTGCCAAGTGAAAGAGGTAAGGCCAGCCTTCGAGGGATTGAACACCTGATAAGCCATGGCGGCGCCGGCGTTGGGGTAGTCGATGTAATCGCCGTAGCCGTTCTGTATGCCGGCCGTGAGGCGGCCGTCGCCGTCGTAGAGCGTCCATTGCCCGAGGTTTTGGATGGTGAAGGCGGTGTACGACTCAAAATCTTCTACCACGTCTGTAGCTTCGGACGACTCGTTGAAGAAAGGTTTTTCCCAAGAAAGCGTGCAAACGCCGTCGGCATAATTCGCTGTGACGTTGCTCACAAACGGCAGGCCGGGCAGCACGGTGACGGTGACGGCGTTGGAGAGATTGTCCGCATCGCTGAAATCATGTTCTGCCACAATGCGTGCGCTATAAACGCTCGATTCGGCGGCGTCGGAGTTGGGCGTGTCGGTGAGCGTGATGCTTGCCGGCGCGTCGGGGGCTACTTCCGCGCCCTCGGCGGTGAAGACCACCTTGCCGTCGCGCAGCAGTTCTACGCTGTAATCCGTGGCAGGCAGCGAGCCGTTGTTGCGATAGGAGAGGGTAAACGTGTTGGTCTCGCCCACTTTCACTTCATTCTTCTCGGCAGTGAGCGTGCCGGCGCTGAGGTCGCGCTCGTGCCAGTCGAAGACGGAGATGTTGTCTACATAAAGCACGTTCATCAGTTCGGGCGAAAGATGCCCGAGGGCTTGGAACTGCACTTGTATGGGACCGGCAGCGGCATAGGGCGCGAGCGAAACGTAATGGCGCGTCCATTCCTTTTCAACGTCTGCACCGCTCAGTTCGTTCTCTTTGAGGCGCAGTACTTCGTGGCGATTGCCCGCGCCGTCGCGTATGATGACGGCCAGTTCGTTCATCGCGGTGTGGTGGCGGAAGAAATGGAAGCGCAACGTGGGATTTTCTGCGCCGGCGAGCGAAATTTTCGGTGAAACCAATGCGCCCGTGGTGCCTTCCGCGCCGTTGATGTAAGCCATGAGGCCGCCGTCGTTGTCCTGTGCATCGGAGTAGCTGCCCATCGCGAGGTATTTCCATTCAAACACATCGCTTTCCTGAATAACCCACGGCCCGCAGTCGATGCCGCGCTTGCTGAACGACTCGGCGTAGGGCAGGGCATAGGCATCGCCCACAAATACCGTGTCGGCGGGCGTGACGGGGCCGTTGCCTTTCAGGCCGCGTGCTTGGATGCCAAACCATGCCAGCGTCTGCTTGCCCGCTGTGGGCGTGACGGTTGTAGAGAAACTGCGTTGGCTGGTTTCGGTCTTCTGTCCCTGCATGTCGGTCACGGTGTAGGAGAGCGTCGAGGCATTGACGTAGCCGCCGTGCGTGCCGACCGATGGTGCGTCCCAAGAAAGCGAGATGTTGCCGGAGGCATCGCAGTTCACCTTGATGTTTTCAACATTGCCCGGCGTGTCCTCGCCCACATAGGCTGTTGCCTTTGCTACAAGGCCTGCGCCGTAGGCGTTAGAGGCGACGACGGTATAAGAGAAATTGCCGTTGGAGGTCGGCGTGTCGTTCACCGTAATAGTTTGTCCGGGCGTGACGTCGGTGAGCGTGGCGATGGTCTGCGTGCTGCGTTTCACCACAACCTGCGTGAGCGCTTCGAGCGGTGCGCCGCTGATGTCGGTCAGCGGCAGCGTGCAGGTAATCGTTGCGCCCAGTGCGCCGGCAGCGGCTGCTGTTACCTGCACGTCCGTTGCTGCTGCGGGGGCATGCACGGAAGCCAATTCGCGGAGCTGCAAATCATCGATGGTGAGGAAATAGCCCGTTTCGTAAGTGCTTGTAGCGTGCAGGCCGATGCAGGCGCGGCCGTCTGCTTCGGGATGGAACATGGCAGTGAGTGTGGTGGCAGAAGCCTTGTTTACCTCCGTTTCAGGCAGGACGTTCTGCGTCATTGCCCCCGACTGCGGGCGTGTGCCGAGCCAGGCGGAGATGATGTCGGCATAGCCGTCGCCCGAGGCTGCCTTGAACGAGAGTTCGTAAACGTGCTCCGTGTCGAGGAGGAAGGGTGGCGAAATGAGCCAGTCGTCGCCGTCGAGCATTGATGCTTCGGCGTAGGCATACGTCACGCTGCCTTCTTCGTAAAACCAAGTATTGTTGTCGCCGTTGGCATCTTCGATGGTGAACGACATCAGACTGCTCGGCGTGTTGAACGTTTCCTTATAGGGCAGGGGCACTTCCTTGCCGAGCACGATTTCCTCCGTCGTGGCGGTTTCGCCCTTTACGTCGCCCCAATAACTTTCCACATCGTAGGTGTAAACGCCGAAGCGCGCAATCTCTGCCGCCTCGGTGCAGGAGGTGGCGTTGCCCTCGTAGATGGTTGCGCCGTCGGGTTGGCGCACCACTTTATAGGTAACGGCCGCACCGTCCACGTAACCGCCGTGCGTGCCCTGCGCTGCGCCCCATGCCACCGTGACACGATTGTCAGCGCCGAGCGTGGCGGTGGGGTTGACAGCCTTGGGCGTGTCGTGCCCTATCCATACGCGCAGCACGTACACGGGGCAGCGGCCGGCGGCGTTGCTGGCATCTATTTTAATAATGTGTGCGCCTTCGGCCATTGTGGCAGGCACGCCGACGCTACTGCCTGCGGCTGCGTTGCCCTCGGCAATGACGTTACCGTCAATGCGCACGCGGTAAGCGAGTGTTCCCGAAAGGGCATCGCCGCCAAAGGTCTGGCTGGGCAGCGTGAAGCGCACGGTGCCGCTCGTCGCGCCTTGGGGAAAGTCGGCGGTAACGCTGCCGATGCGCCCGGGAGCGCCGGCGGGGGTGAAGGGAGAGGTGGTGTAAAGCCCCACAAACTCCATGTGCTTGTCTACTGTGGTGAGTTTCTCGGCTGCGCCCGTTGTGAGGTTCACTTCGCATACCTCAACGTCCTTCTCCGTGCCGTGCGGCGTCATCACCCAGAAGAGGCGGCCCGTGGCATAGTCGAACGCGGCGGACTGGTCGTATTTGATGTTCTTGCCCGTGGTACCGATCAGCGTCAGCGCGGCGGTTTCCTTGTCAACACGCATCAGTTCGGCATATTCGCCGATGCCGTAGAGTTCGCCCTCCTTGTTGCAGGAAAGGGTGAAGAGTTTTTGGGAAAGGTTGCCGATGGGCGTCACTTCGCCTGTGAACACGTTGAGCGTGCCGAGGTAATAGCTGCGCCCCGTTTCGTCGTTACCCAGTCCGAAGCAGCCGAACACCTGGTCGGTCACGGGGTCGTAGGTGAGGTCGGAGGCAATGCCCGTGGTGTTTTCGAGCGGCGTGTCGCTGATGAGTTTCCAGTTGTCGTGGGTGTCGTAGGCACGCAGCGAAACGTCGATAGCGTCGGAATAGGTTTCGTAACTGACGATATAATATATGCCGTCGATATACACGCCGCCGCCGTTTGCTTTAAGCTCTGGCGATACGTGCACGGCCTGCGGTGCCGTGCCGTCGTTGGCGGGAATAGAATATACGCCATACGGCGGTTGCTGCATGTCGCCCCAACCGTAGGCAAAAATCACGCCGCCGTAAAGTGTAGGGTAGTCGGCGGTCTGCGCGATGCCGCGCCCTGCGCCTGCGAAGCAGCAAAGCAGGAGACAGGCGATTTTGAGTAGATAGTTCTGCATATTAGGGTTTTGAATTTCAATCTATTTGTCCACGAAAGATTATTATATGCGGTTTTCAGAAAAGTAATAATTGCCTGGAAAGCAGAGCGTGCTGCCTTCCAGGCAATTTCGCAATCAGTCGTCAATATTCATTACGGCACACGCACCGTGACGCCCTTACCGCCGCCGATACGAACCACGTAGATGCCGCTGCCCGTGGCGATGCGGTTGGAGGCATTGCCGCTGAGGCTGCTGATGCGGCGGCCGTCGGTGGCAAATACTTCTACGGGCAGACCGTTAGCGCCTTGCACCACGATGCAGCCCTTGGCTGTGCCGATGCGCATCTGCTGCGAGGTGAGGCGGTTGATGCCTGTTGCCACAATCTGCAGTGCTTCGGAGAGCTGCGACTCGCCCTTGTCGTAAACGGCGGTCACCTGATAAGAGTAGTTCGTGCCTTCCGTCACGTGGTCGTCATACCACACGGTTTCGGGCAGAGGCTCTGCGTTGGCCTTCACGCCGTCGCGGTAAACGTTGTAGCCCACGAGCGAAAGTTCCTCCGTCGTTGCACCTACGGGAATGTAGGTGATGTCATCGAGCATGAGGGCAAACTTGCTGTCAGAAACGCAGCGGATAGCGAAGTATCGTGCGCCTTCGGGCAGTTCCACCTTAAACTCTTCCCAACCCGAAACGTTGGCGATGTCGTAGGTGTCGCCAATCTTCGTGAAGGCTTCTACGGTAGGCGTGGTCGTGGAGTAGAGCACCTCGAAACTTTCGGGCGTGTAAACGCCGCCCATGCCCGTCTTGGCGTAGAACGAAATGGTCTGTGCCGCGCCGTTGAGTTCGGGCGAGATGAGCCAGTCGTCGTTGGGCGTTTCAGTCTGTCCCTCGTCGGGCGAGGCACATTTGAAGGCCACGAGCATCTGATCGCCGCTGTGTGCGTCCCAAGTGCTGAAGGGGATGCCGGCATCGAGAGAGTTGAACACCTGGAATGCCATCGGTGCGCCGGCGTTGGGGTATTCCAGCGGGCCGAACGAAGCGTCCAGCGTTATCTTAATCGTGTTTTGTCCGTCGCGGTCGATCACTTTCCAGTCGCCGATGTTGGCGATAGCGAATGCCTCGTAGGTTTCGAAGCGTTCCGTGACGCTCGTTGCGGGCATATCGGCAAAGTCGGGTTCTTCCCAAAGGAGTTTCACGGCGTTGCCCACGCATTCGCCCGTCAGGCCGCTGACGCGGGGATATTGCGGCATGATGATTTCAGCGCTTGTGCTGTTGCTTTCATTGTTGGCGCTGTTCTCATCGAGCGTACAGTTGATTTTGGCGGAGTACAGGCTGATTTCCTCGTCGAGGATAGTGGGCGTGTCGGTGAGCGTGAGCGTCATGGTGGCGCCTACGGCGATGTCCTTGCCTGCGGTGGTGCTGCAAAGTTTGCCGTTCTTGTAGAGTTCCACTTCGTAGCCGCTGCCGCGCAGAGCCTTGTTGCCCGAGTTGCGGAGCTGGAAGGTGAAGGTGCCCTGTTCGCCCACCTTAATCTTTTCGGGTGCGGTGAGCGTGCCTGCCTGCAAGTCGTAGTCGATGGCCTCGGTAATGGCAAAGTTGTCGAACGAGGTGATGTCCGCCGTGCTTTCAACCGAGATGCCCGTGAAGGCGATGCGCACGAATTGCGAGTCCTTATAGGGCGTGAGGTCGGCTGTGAAGCGGTGCCAGCCCTTGGTGTCCTGATTGAGCGTGATGAGTTTGAGTTGCTGGTAGTCGCCGTGCTCAACGCTGATTTCGATGCGCACTTGGTCGGACTTGCCCGTGAGGTAAATCCAGCTCGAGAGTTGCGGCTTGCTCATCTTCGAGATGTCGATTTTGGGGGAGATGATGCGGCTCGAAACGCCGAGTTTGCTTGTGCTGAAAGCAATCACGCCGCCGTCGCCGTCCTGCGTGCCGGCTTGCGTTGCAGAACCGTCGCACGGTGTCCAGCGGGCTTCGCCGATTTCGCCGATGGCCATTTCTGGCAGCCACGGCGCATAGGTCATGTGCACGCCGGCGAAGCTTTCCGTGAGCGGTGCTTCGTAAGGTGCGCCGGCAATGGCAACTACCGTCTTCCACACGTAGCGGCCGCTGCCCGCGTTGTTGAGAGCGTATACAGAGTAGCCTTGGTAAGCCTGTCCGCCCGAGATGTCGAGCTTGTCGCGGAAGGTCGTCTCGCTCGTGCCGTACTCATCGGAGGAGTAACCTACGGATACTTCATAGAGCAGGCCGGCGGGGTCGATGTAACCGCCGTGCTGACCCGTTTCGGGCGCGTCCCACGTGAGCACCACGGTGCCCGGGTCGCTAAGGTCTTCCGTTGCTTTGAGGTTGCGCACGGGTCCCGGCGCGTCGAGGCCGATGTACTTGCTCTGCGTGTCGAAGTCGCCCGTCACGCCGCCGGCGATGCTATATATTTTATATGTATGCGTGTCTTGGCTCACGCCCTCCGTGTCGCTCACGCTGATGGCCTGCCCCGGCGTAACGTCGGTGATGCGGGCTATTTCCGTGCCGTCGCGCTCAACCACGCAGCAGTCGAGGCTGGCGAGCGTGCTGCCGTTGATGGCTTTTGAGGGCGCGTTGAAGGCGATGGTGGCAGAAAGCGCACCGCGCTCGCCCGGGGTTACAAGGAGGTTTTCGGGTTTGCCCGGAGCCGTGGCGGGGGTGACTGTCACAGCCACGTCGTCCACGTAGACGGTACTCATGTCGGCAGGGCTGCAAGCCTTGACGGCAAAGTAGTAGACGCCCGTTTCGGTGGGCTTGAACGAGCCGCGCAGGTAGTGCATGCGGGGTTCGTCTGTGATGACGGTGGGCGCAATCAGTTCGGTCGTCATGGCTGCGGGCGTTGCCTCGCGTCCCACGTAGCCTGCCACAGCCTCGTCGAGCGACGTGTTGTAGGCTGTGAAGGAGAGGTGATAGAGGTTGCCGGCTTCGAGTTTCAGCGCGGGCGTGAATGCCCAGTCGTCGGCTGCGTTCTTCGTGTTGTACTTATAGGAGAGGCGTCCGCCGTTGAGTTCCCAAGTCGAGCCGTCGCTGTTGTTGTCTGTGATGACCCATCCTTCGAGGGCATTGGCGGCATCGAAGTTCTGCGTATAAGGCACGCCCTGGTAAGTGCCCAGTTGCAGGGCGTTGGAGGTCTTTGCCTCGCTGCTCTGCCCCTTGTAGTTGGTCACGACGTCGTAGGTATAAGTCGTCTTGACGTCTGAGGTGATGAGGTCGGTGCAAGTCTTGTCTGAGCCCGTGTAGATCGTTACGCCGTCGGGCTGGCGCGTCACGGAGTAGGTGAGCTGCGCGGCATCGATGTAGCCGTCGTGCTCGCCGCGCGTGCCTGCGGTCCAGCTGATGTTGATGTGGCTGCCTGCGTTGTCGGTGCTGGCCAGCGTGGCGGTCACGGTGCTGGGCTTAGCCGGCGAGTCTTCGCCAATCCAGCCCTGAACGGTGTAGGGCGCGCTCAATGCCGTGCCCTTCGAGATGACCACCGTCACCGTGTGTAAGCCGGTTTCTGCCACGCTCACGGTTTCTGTCACGGTGCTGCCTGCTTCGGCTGTGCCACTGGCGGCTGTCGTGCCGTCAATCATGATGTCGTAACCCAGCGTGCCTGCGAGGGCTGCGCCGTCGGCATCGGTTGCGGGCATCGTGAAGGAAATCGTACCCGTGAGGGCATCGTTTACAAAGGTGGCGCTGATCGTCGTGATCGGCGCGGGCGCGGTTTGCGTCTCTACGTCTTGGAAAGTGGTCAGACCGCAAATATAGTCGCTGTTGAATGTGCCGTTTTCCCCATAGTCGCCTATCAGAGTGGCTTGCGCCGTGGTGGGATCTACCATCCACAGGCCAAATTCGTTGTATGCAGGGGCGTATTCATAGATGGTGGTCCAATAGATAACGCCCGTTTCCATGTCGCAGCAGGCGGATTGCTTCCAAGTTTTGATTGCGGGTACGTTGATAGTGCCAATTTCGGTAGCTGCGCCCGTACTCTTGTCGATCGTATAGAGTTTGCGCGACTTGCCGATGGCGTAAATCACGCCGTCCTTGTTGCAGGCAATGGCCACCATGCGTTCGGGCAGTGTGGCAATCGCGTCCACTTCATAGCCGTTGTCTACGGGCGAGTGCATCTTGATGCGTCCGAAGACGTTGAAGGCGTATGCCGTTACCGCATCGTCGAAGATGCCGTAAATTGAGCCCGATGTGGGGTCGAAGGTGATGTCTGCGCCGAGGTTGTTGAAGTTGGTCGTTGCAGAATACATCTTCTCCTTTACCTCCCATGTCTGCGTGTCGTAGAGCGTGAGGGTGGCGGGGAACGTGACTTGCGAGCCGCTTTCCTTATAGTCGAGGGCGTAATACGTCTTGTTGCCGTAGGTGCCGCCGGCGTAGGCTTTCTTGCCTACGGCTACTGCCGACATATTCGAGGCATCGTTGATATCAAGCGAATAGATGCCTGCGCCGCTGTAGTACGTGCCATACGAGTCGTAGATGTAGCCGTAGAGCGTCGGTGCGTTCTCTACGACCCTCATTGTGGGCGGTGCGGCCTGCCGCTGTGCCTTGACGGCGGCTCTGCGCGAAATTTCCTGACTGCGCTGCTCCGCTGTTTTGCTCTGCGCTGCCGCGTATTGCGGTGCGAAAGCGGAAAGCACGGCAACGAGCATCAAGGAAATGCTTTTGAAAAGTGTTTTCATCTTCATGTTTTTGTGATTTTATGGATTTGATTGAATAATAAATTAAATAAGATAGGCTGCGGTTCGGCAATTAAAACGAGTTTTATTGCGCTCACCTTGCACTATCTTTGCTATCAATAGCGCATATTAGTCGCCAAAGTTACGAAAAACTATTGAAATCTTGAACTTTGTGCTATGATAGTGCGCTTTTTTGAGCAAAATATAACACCTTTGTTTTTATTTCGGACTTTCGGAAAGGAACGTTTGTGCAAGGTGAGAGCAGAAGCCAAGTTTACTTGGATTATGCCGAGCCGCCGCCAATTTTCGTGCAAGCGAGTGCAATAGAGCTTGCTCATATTGCCGAGCGCAGCCGAAAATCTCAAAGCAAATTTTCGTGCAAGCGAGTGCAATAGAGCTTGCTCATATTGCCGAGCGCAGCCGAAAATCTCAAAGCAAATTTTCGTGCAAGCGAGTGCAATAGAGCTTGCTCATATTGCCGAGCGCAGCCGAAAATCTCAAAGCAAATTTTCGTGCAAGCGAGTGCAATAGAGCTTGCTCATATTGCCGAGCGCAGCCGAAAATGTCAAGAAAAGGTGCATTTATATGAAGAAAAAAAGAAGGATGTGCGTCGCATGGACACACATCCTTTTTTCTTATGATGGATAGCCGTTGTATTATACGGCAAACATCGTGTAGGTCTGACCTTCAAACGTGGCAACTAACTGGTTGAGGGCATTGATGGAAAGGTTCACAATGTAGTGCACATTGTTTTCCTCGTTATCGTAGGTGATGGTGCCGACACCTGTTGCTACGTTCCACTGATAGATGGCGCCCTTATAGGATTTGCCGTTTACCATGAGCGTATTGTTCTTGCTTTCCACCGTTCCAGTCTTATCGCTTGCAGAGGACAGCTTGAAACCAAGTGTTTTGTTCTTCTTGTCGCCATTGATCCACCAGTTTGCCTCAGTGATGCAGAAACCGTTGGTCTTGACGGCCGTGAAGTTATTGGTCATGGCTTCTTTGCTTTCGCTGGACACCTTGAAGAGCTGCACAGTCATGCGGCTCATGTCGCGGTGGCGGGCAAGATAGAGATGAGCCTTCATATTTCTGATGGTCGGATAACCTTCTTGGGGGGGGAAAACAACGGTGGTCATTCCGGCGAGTTTGTCGTAAGAAATTACGCCTCTGCGCAGGTACTTTTCGTTGCCCGTTTTCTTGTCAATGCGCGTGAAGGTGCAGAGGGTGTCACCTTCCTGATTGACGTAGAGCGAGATGTTGTAGTTGTAGAGCGTGTCCTTAGAACCTGTCGTTTCCGATGCCCAGGAGGCTATTTCCTCGGCACTGGCATAGGTCACCTGTTCTACTTCGTCTTCCGAGCATGCTGCAAATCCGAGGCTCAGGGTGAGCAGGATTGCGAGTGATTTTATATACTTTTTCATAGATATAATCCTTTTTTAGGTGATTCGCTATGTTACTGCCAGTTGCGTTTCAGGTTGGGGTTGGACTGGAGGTCTTGCATGGGAATTTCCCAAACGAAGCGGAAGTTGTCTGGCTTAATCTCGAGGTATTTATAACCGTCAACGTCTGATTTATCTTCTCTGTCTTGCCCAAGGAGGAGTTTGAGACCATCCATGTTTTGTGCTTCCATACGCTTGAAGCCTTTGTGCCAGCGTTTGAGGCAGTCGAGGCGGAAACCTTCGCCGAGGTATTCGCGCACCCATTCGTTCTCCATTTCCTTAACAAGCTCTTCGCCCGTGGTGGTGGCGTCCCAGTCGAAGGTGCCGCGTGCCAAGCGCAGGTCGTTGAGGTATTTGCGTGCCTTTGCTTCGTCGGGGTTGGGCTTGCGCAGATAGGCTTCAGCGGCCGTGAGGTAGGCTTCGGCGGAGCGGAATGCCTTCGACATGTTGTAGGGGCTGGAGTACCAGTCCCAATCATTCTTGAAGAGTTTCTGGTTGCCGGGGTACTTGAAGAGCAGGTAGGCGGAGTGTGCGGGTTCGTCGCTCGAACTGTTAGACAGTTTGGTCACGCCGGCAGCCTCGCCCAAGTAGGGGTTGGAGAAGTAGGCCTTGATGCGGAGGTCGCCCGGTTCGTAGAGGTCTACCACGCCCTGGGTGGGCACGAGTTCGGGAGAGTAGCCGTAGATTTCGGGGGAGCCATCAATCTCTCGGATGTCGTAGCTGATATACATGCCTAAGTAGCTATTGGCATGCTCTTCGGGTGTCTGTGCAGGCTCGAAGATGATTTCGCTGCCAGAGTCGAACACCCAAAGTTGCTCCATTTCCTGCTCGGAGGAAGCGAGGGGATAGTTCGCAATGATGTAATCAGCCTTCTCGATGGCAGTGTCAAAGTCGTGCGTGTAAAGCGCGAAGCGCATTTCGAGGGCATCGAGTGCATCTGTACCGGGGTGGTAGAGGTTGTTGGTGTTGTCGTAGGCTGCAAAAGCCTGCATGTTGGCTTCGGCATTGGCGAAGTCAGAGCGGATGAATGCCACGGTTTCCTGCAGAGAGGCGCGTGCGGGGCGTGCGTCCTTGTCTACGGTGGTCACGATGGGCAGGCCGAGTTCATCGGCAGCAGTTTCGGGCTCGTAGTCCTTGCAGTAGCGCACAATCATGTTGCAGTAAGCGTAAGCGCGGGCGAAGTAAGCCACGCCTTTGTAGTGCATAAGGCGTTCCTTGCGCTCCTGATACTTCATCTTAAGTTTGGTCTGCGTGTCTTTTTCTTCTGCATCGCCAGCTTCTTCAGCTGCTTTTTCTGCTGCTGTGGCAGCTTCTTCCTTGCTCTTTTCTTCATTGATGAAGGGGTCGATGTTGGCGATGAAGTCGTTGGCCTGCATCACGAGGGAGAAGTTGTTGGCCCAAATGATGTCTCCGGCAAACTGGTTGGTGGTAAAGGTCCAGCGGTGCTCCTTGTCGAGGGTGAGGGCACCGGCACGGAGGTTGAAGAGGTCGGTCATGGCCTCTGAAACATAGGCGTTCGAACCACCCACCACGGCGCGCACCACTGTCATCATGCCCGTGTAGTGCTTGCAGGCATCTTCGTACGGGTCTTCGCTCTCACCCCACGAACTTTCGTAAGTGATATTTGTTTCCGGCTCTTGGTCGAGTTCGCAGGAACTCAGCACGGGCAGGGCGAATGCCGCGAGGAGGGCAGCCTTAAATATATTCTTGTTCATAATGTATTTCCTTTCGATTGAAAATGTTTAGAAACTGATTTCTGCACCGAGTACGAACTGACGCGTTGCGGGATAGCCGCCGAGTGCGATGTTGGTGTCAACCTCGGGGTCTGCACCCTTATATTTGGTAACGGTGAAGAGGTTGCGGGTCGTGAAGTTGATGCGGACGTTGCTCATGAACTTGGTGGCGTCCATCCACTTCTTCGGCAGGTCGTAAGAGATAGAGAGGTTCTTCAGACGCATGAACGAAGCGTTCTCGAGCAGGTGCGTGTCGAACTGCGAGTCGTATTCGTAAGAGGGCAGGTAGGTCTCGTCGCCCGGATTGCGCCACATGTCGAGCGCGTCGCGGTCCATGTTGAAGCCCTGCTTGGCGGTCGAGGAGGCAGTGGAGAGGAAGTAGGCGTTGTTGACCATGTACTTGCCGAGCACGTAGGAGAAGTCTGCCACGATGCTGAGGCCCTTCCAAGAGAAAGTGAGACCGAAACCGCCGTGATGGGGAGCGTAGTAGCTCTTGCCCGTGTCCTGATAGAGGTTTTCAATCTGTGCCTCGTCCTTGGTCATCGTTTCGGGGTTGAAGGTATAGCCCGGTTCGCCCTTGTAGCCCACTTTGTACCACATGGGTGCGCCGTCTTCCTTGTCGATACCGGCGAAGATAGGCATATAGAAGTTAAGGCTTTCGCCCTTCTTGAGGCAGAGGAGGCTGCTCTTCATCGGCCATTCGTCGAGGTCGTAGAACAGCTTGTCTACTTTGTTCTTATTATAGGTGTAGTTGCCGCGGAGGCTGAAGTAAACGTCCTTGTTGCGAATAATGTCGTAAGAAGCCTCGATTTCCACGCCTCGGTTGCTCATCTCGCCCACGTTGTTCATCATGGAGCTGAAGCCCGTGGTGTAGGGCAACGGGGTGCTCATGAGCATGTCCTTAGTCTTGCGGTGGTACAGGTTGACGTCGACCTTCAACTTTTCAAAGAAGGTGGCGCTGATGCCCACATTGGTTTGGATTTGCTTTTCCCATCCGAGGTCGGGGTTGGGGAGCTGTGCGTAACCCCAACCCGTAGTGCCGTTGTAGTCGGCAGTGCCGGCGAGGGCGAGGTGGCCGTAGTTACCTACGGCTGCGTTACCCGTGCTACCCACGCTGACCTTGAGTTTGAGGTCGGTAAGCCACGTTACGGGGCGCATGAAGTATTCGCGGGCAATGTTCCACGACAGACCGCCGCTGACGAAGACAGCCGTGCGGTTGTCCTTACCGAAGCGGGAGGATGCATCGGAGCGCACCGTTACGTTGGCGGCATATTTTGCCTTGTAGTCCCAGTCGGCGCGGCCGAAGAACGAGAGGAACTCGTATTTCGATTTCGACTGCGAGGGGGCCTCGGGCGTCTTGCCGTGCGAGAGGAGCATGAGGCGGTCGTCGGCAATGCCTGCTACGCGGGCGTTGAAGCTCTGCGCATCGCTCTTGATGCCTTCGTGACCGGCGAGGAGCGTGATGTTGTGCTCCTTGGCGACGGTGAACTTATATTCCGCCGTGTTCGTGATGGTCCACATGGAGCTGCGGCTGAATGACTCGGAGGCTGAGCCTTCTTCCTCCTTGAATACCAGAGCGTGGCTGGGCAGCAGGCGGGAGCTGTTGCGGCTTTCGGTGGCATAGAGACCGAGCTGCGACTTGATGGTCAGACCCTTGATGGGAGTAATCTGTATGAACGCATTGCCGTTGTACACCATGTCGCGATAGTTCACGGGGTTGCCTTCCAGCACGTATTTGGGGTCGTACATGTCGCCCGCGCCCCAAAGCTTATGCGCTTCGCTTACCTCGGGATCAAATGGATCCCAGTAGCGCGGGAAGTTGGTGGTGAGCGTAGAGAATGAGTACAGGTAGTTCGAACCGTTGTACGTCATATTATTGGTCATGCTCTCAGAATAGGCGAAGCTTTGGTTAACCCCCATAGCCAACCAGTCGTTGAGTTTCGTGTCGAGGTTGGTACGCATCGAGTAGCGCTTCATGTTGGAGGAAACGGTCAGACCATTCTGCTTGAGATAGCCGCCCGACACGAAGTAGTTGGTTCTCTCGGTTCCGCCCTGCACGTTAAAGTTCGTCTCGTACATCGGGGCGGCCTTGTCGAAGGCGTAGGAGTCCCAGTCGGTGTTAGCGCCATGGTTCTTATAGCGGGCGTAAGCCGTGGGCGATATGATGGAGTGCTCAAGCTGGAAGTCGAGCAGTTCGTCGGCGGTCATCGGGTTACCGATGCGGCGTGCCAACTGGCTCCAACCGATTTTCTGCGAAATGCTCACACGGGCCTTCTCGCCGGCGCGGCCGCGCTTGGTGGCAACAAAGATAACGCCGTTGGCGGCACGCGAACCGTAAATAGAAGTTGCGGAAGCGTCTTTAAGCACCGTTACGCTCTCAATGTCGTTGTCGCTCAGCATAGCGAGCACACCCATGCCGCAAGGCGTGCCATCGACCACAACGAGAGGATCGCTCGATGCGGAGATAGAACCGACACCGCGCACGGTAATAGAAATATTCGTGAAGTCGCCCACGTCACCGGAGGAGTTGAGCACCTGCATACCGGCCACCTGACCTTGCAGGGCATCGGCGATGTTGACGTTAGGTTTGCCGGCAACTACTTCGCCAGACACCTTTTTCACAGAGCCTACCACCGTTCCGACCTTCTTGGCGGTACCGTAACCCACAACGACGGCTTCGTCGAGCTGGTTATCTTGCATAACAACTTGAACGTTGCCGGCCACGTTTACGGTCTGCGATTCCATGCCGATGTAAGAAACCGTGAGTTTCTTGGCGGAAGCGGGAATGTTCTCGAGCGTGAACTTACCGTCTTCGTCGGTAACAACCACGACTTTTGTCCCGGGCACTCTGACAGTCGCGCCGATAACCGCTTCGCCTTGCGAGTCGACAACGCGACCGGTTACGCGCTTCTGTGCGGAAAGCGATGCTGCACCCAACAGCATGCAAGCCCCGAGGAGCACAAGTTTTTTGTTCATAATATAAACCTTAAATTAAACATTTTGTTTTCTATGATAGATGGGCATTTTGGTTTTTGCCGCCAGGCAGTTCCGATTGTCATGGCAGGCGTGCCCTCACTTATCCTGTTCGTCCTTTGCCGCACCCTATATATAATATTGTATAGAGTTAGCCCAAAACGGGTTTAGCAAGTCGAGTGTGTTAAATTTAATCCTTTCCCTCTTACACACCATAAAACTGCACTCGGCACGGTTGTTTATCGCCGCACGGAGTATCAGACTAAGGCTTATTGCTTTTGAAGAGAATGTGAATTGGCAGCAAAAATACTGCTTTTTTCTTATATGACAAATATTTTAATAGCGTTTAGACCAATTTTTTAACACCGAGTCCGTTTTTTGGTGGGTATTTCGCCCCTTTTTGTTCGTTAAGCGGCTTTTTGCTTTCACTATGAAAGGACGCGGACTGCCGTAGCAGACTTGTTCGGACTGTGCCGAGTGCAGTCTACATTATGAAAATGCCGTCGAAACGGCAAAAACTGCCTACACTGAAATGTTAAACTTTTGATTTTGTGATAGGTGTGATTTCTCTACTGCCGCTTGCTGCCAGAATTAGTGTGGAAAACTGTCGGCGAACCGAGGCTCGGCGGGGCGGCAACCCCTTTGGATAAAAGGAGAGTGGGCAGGCTGTGAGGAGAAGGCGGCAATGGGAAACAACTGTGGAAAACTTTGCTTGCGAGCCGCCGTGCAGAGGTCTGGCGGGCGGTGCTGTAAGTGTTAAAAATAGGGGAGTGTCCGCGCAGATGTTTTCATAATTGCTTGAAAATTCGTAACTTTGCAGCCGTAAACCTCACGAGGGGGTTCTTCCGCCGCTCTTTATAGGGCATAATTCTTTGCCTCCGGGCATGCTCTTAACGCGGAAGACACAACGTCGCCGGCAGCCTTTTCGCTGCCATGTCGGTTGTCCTTTTTCTCATCACCGCCCTATATTCTTTATTATTGTATAGGCGGCAAACTCAAAGACAAAGGCGATGCCTCGTGGAAAATTTTTAATGATGAAGTTAAAGAAGATTTTTATTCTTACAGCAGTAATCGCATTTTTCACAGTATTTGCCGCCGGTGCGCAGAGTTTGCACGGCGACGCAACCTATTATGGCAACAAATTCCACGGACGCTACACGAGCGACGGTTCGCGCTACCATAAGGATAGCCTCACCTGCGCCCACCGCACGCTGCCTTTCGGCACGCTGCTCAAAGTGCGCAACAAGAAGAACGGCAAGGAGGTGGTGGTGAAAGTCACCGACCGCGGCCCGTTCCGCCGTGGTGGCATTGTGGACCTCTCTATGGCGGCCGCCCGCAAGATCGATATGGTGAGTGCCGGCGTGGTACCCGTTGAGGTAGTGCGCATGGGTCACGTGTCCGACGGCCTTTCCGTGGCATCGTTCGACAACAAGCAGGCGCAAGAGAGCCTAATGCCCGAGCAGAAATACCTCGACCCCGTTTCGGGTAAATACTTCACCATGGCCGAGTGGAACGAAAACGGCGGTGCGAAGCTCGAAGTAGAGCGCAAGCGCGTAGCCCTCGAGCAGCGCAGCCTCTACCTCTCGAAAGTGAAGCTCGAACCCCGCTGGCGCATCCTCAAAGACAAGATGACGGCCAAAAATATCGTAGTAAAATAAAGTATATCCTCGCGCGCATATATATAATATTGTATATGCCGCCGCACAGAAAAAGGACAGCATAACCCGCAGCACGCAGGCGAATGGCAGAAATGCCGGGGCCTGCGTGCTTTTTTAGTGTGCAAATGCTTTCATATAACATGCACCTTTTCTTGACATTTTATATAGACCTATTGGTAGAATTGTGCGTTAAGTGCCTATTGCAAAAGGCGGTACATGCGCTGTGTTCACTGTGCTGGCTGCACAAGTGGGGCGGGCTGAAAGCCCAATTGTTGCACATAGCCCCGGGCAACGCCCGGGGGAGCGATGTTGCATTGATTAAAGTGTCGCGCTCTGTAAGAGCAGTCTGCATTATGAGGGGCAACGCCCCGTGGGGCGTTAAGGGCATTAATGGGTTACGCGCTTTCGGCGCGTGGCATTTTTGCGCCAGCGCAAAAATGCCGAATGTATCAATCGCGGTCTACGTTCCCCCAGGGCGCTGCCCTGGGCTAAGGGCAACAATTGGGCTTACAGCCCGCCCCAACCATTTAACGAGCGTTTTGCACAACGTTGAATTAGTGAAAATTCGTGCGACCTATCAGGTCGCCATTAAAACAATTGAGAATGTTTCGTGTAAATTCGTGAAATTCGTGGGCAAATAAACCCAACGTTATTGCCTTCCAGGCACAAACGTTGGGGTTAAATGCAAAGTTTAGGGTCTTGTAATAGCAGAAAGGAGATATTTTGCCGTACCTTTGCATTATGTATTAAGCCGAGATGCCGTCTGCCGCCTCTTGGGGAGATTTTCTGTGTTTCTAAGTGTACAATATTTATATATACAACTATGCCAAAGTTTGAACTGTTGTGGACGCGTGCCAAAGAGTTTTTCAAGTTCTCCGTAGAGAACGAAGAAGAGATTATCAAGGAAATAAGCGAGGGCGTGAGCTTCCGGGGCTCCACGCTGTGGGTGCTGATTTTCGCCATCTTTATCGCCTCGCTCGGCCTGAACGTCAACTCCACGGCGGTGATTATAGGTGCGATGCTCGTATCGCCGCTCATGGGACCCATCATTGGCATGGGGCTGGCCGTGGGCATCGGCGACCTCGAGTTGCTTAAACGTTCTGGCCGCAACTTCGGCGTGGCCACGCTCATCAGCGTGCTGACGGCGATGGTCTACTTCCTCATCACGCCGCTGAGCGACGCGCAGTCGGAACTCCTGGCTCGCACCACGCCGACTATCTACGACGTGCTCATCGCCACCTGCGGCGGCGCGGCAGGCTTTATCGCCCTCTGCACGAAAGGCAAGAGCAACGTCATCCCCGGCGTGGCCATCGCCACGGCCCTTATGCCGCCCCTCTGCACGGCGGGCTACGGATTGGCCACGGGGCATATCCTCTACTTCCTCGGCGCGTTTTATCTCTTTTTCATCAACACCGTATTCATCAGCCTCTCCACCTACGTGGGCACGCGCCTGCTGCATTTCCACCGCAAGCGGCTCGGCACGCAGACCTTGGAGCGCAAGACGCGGCGCGTGGTGCTCTCGCTGGCACTGCTCACGGTGCTGCCCTCGCTCTTTATGACCGTGGGCATCGTTCGCAAGAGTATTTTTGAAAACAATGTGAACCGCTTCGTGAAAAAGGAACTTTCGCAAACGGGCACGCAAATTATTTCAAACGAGGTAAACAAAGATAGCCTCTTGTTAAGCGTGGTGGCCGTGGGGCGCGAGATACCGGCGGCGCGAATAGCAGAGGCAAAGCGGCGCATGGAGGATTACGGACTGAAATCTTACGGACTGAACATCATTCAAGGCGAGCAAAGCGACAGTGCCTTGATGCTGCTCAACAAACTCACGGCCTCGCGTTCGGGCATGAGCGAAGAGCGCAAGCAACTGGCGGCGGAAACGGCGCGCGCCAACGACCTGCATCAGCGGCTGGACGCTTACACGCGCTATGAAAACCTTTCGGGAGAAATGGGACAGGAACTCGCCGCCCTCTTTCCGCAAATAGAGACGTTGAGCCTTGCCAACGTGGTGGAGGCGCGCACCGATACAATCGCCTCAAAGCGTTACGTGGTGGCCATGCTGGGCATGAAGAAAAAAGCGAAAGCCCTGCCCGCCGACCAGCAAACCCGCCTCACCGATTTCCTCAAAGCCCGCATTAAGGCTGACAGCCTTGTGGTGGTGTGGAGGTAGGAGGTTATGAAAAGTTTATCAGATGCTCGTTGCAATGAATTGATATTGAAAACAGATGAATTAAGATTATGGATAAAGAAACTGCTATAGAATTGGCTCGGCATTATAAACAAATCATTGCAGAGCACCTGCCATTGAAGGCTCTTTATCTATATGGATCGTATAGCAAGGGAGCTTTTACGGAGGATAGCGATATAGATATCGCCGTAATTGTTGAGCGTATGAGCGATAATTATTTTGAAGATACGCCGTTGCTGTGGAAGCTTAAAAGAAAAATAAGCAATTTGATAGAACCTGTATTATTGGTAGAGGATGAAAGCAATCCGCTCTATGCAGATGTGGTGAAGACAGGTATCCTTATATAGTGCGTTTATTCTCCAATCTCTTCGCTTAATCTAATCATCTCATCTCTAAGCTGCGCCGCCAGAATGAAATCGAAGCGGGCGGCGGCGGCTTTCATCTCTTTTTGCAAATGCTCGATGCGCTGTTGCGGAGTTTCCGCTGCAGCGTTTTTCTTGTTTTTGCCGTAAGCGGCTTCCGCCTCTGCGGCTGCCGTGTACTTGGTGCCCGAGGGCAAGGCGTAGGGATTTACAGAAACGGCCGCGCCATGCTGCGCCTGCGTCTGCATGCCGGCAGCGGAGGGCTTGCGCAGCGACGTGAGGTCGGACGCGCTGTCGAGCGACTTCTTGATTTGCTGCGGCGTGATGCCGTGCTCGGCGTTATAGGCCAGCTGTTTCATGCGGCGGCGTTCTGTCTCGTCGATGGTTTGCTGCATGGAGGGCGTTATTTGTTTGGCGTAGAAGATGACGCGGCCGTTCACGTTGCGCGCGGCGCGGCCAGCCGTCTGCGTGAGCGAGCGGGCAGAGCGCAGGAAGCCCTCCTTATCAGCATCGAGCACCGCCACAAGTGCCACTTCGGGCAAATCCAAACCCTCGCGCAGCAGGTTCACGCCCACGAGCACGCTGTAAATGCCCCGCCGCAGGTCTTCCATAATCTGCACGCGCTCCAAAGTGTCCACGTCGCTGTGGATATAAGCCGTGGAGATGCCGTTTTTCAAAAGATAGTCCGTGAGTTCTTCTGCCATGCGCTTGGTCAGGGTCGTTACCAAGACGCGCTCATCGGCCTCGCATGCTTTCGCAATTTCTTCCATCAAGTCGTCGACCGGGTGGTCGGTGGGGCGCACCTCTATGGGCGGGTCGAGCAGTCCCGTGGGACGGATCACCTGTTCCACAACCACGCCCTCGCTTTCTTGCAGTTCGTAGTCGGCCGGCGTGGCACTAATGTAAATCACCTGCTTGGCCATTTCGTGGAACTCGTCGAAGGTGAGCGGGCGGTTGTCCAAGGCGGCGGGCAAGCGGAAACCATAGTTCACGAGCGACTCCTTGCGCGAGCGGTCGCCGCCGTACATGGCGCGTATCTGCGGCACGCTGACGTGGCTCTCGTCGATGACGATCAGAAAGTCCTCGGGGAAGAAGTCCAAGAGGCAATAAGGGCGCGTGCCCGGCGAGCGTCCGTCGAAGTAGCGCGAGTAGTTCTCAATGCCGCTGCAGTGCCCCAGCTCGCGTATCATTTCGATGTCATACTCCACGCGCTCTTTCAGCCGTTTTGCTTCGAGCGTCTTGCCGCAGGCCTCGAAGTCGGCGATTTGCGCCACGAGGTCGTCCTGAATTTGCCGTATGGCAAGTTCCTGTGTATCTTTCGAGGTAAGGAAAAGATTGGCGGGATAAATCTTATATTCCTCAAAAACATCGATGCGCGCGCCGCTCTCGGCATCTATCTCCTCAATGCCGTCGATTTCGTCGCCCCAGTAAGTGACGCGGATAATGTCGTCGGCATAGGCAAGGTAGATATCCACGCTGTCGCCCTTGACGCGGAAGTTGCCCGCCGAGGGCGCAACGTCGTTGCGTGAATAGAGGCTGGCTACAAGGCGGCGCAGGAGTTCGTTGAGGCTCAGTTGCCGCCCAATTTTCAGTTCGATGACGTTTTCGTAGAAAGCAGAGGGATTTCCCATGCCGTAAATGCACGAGACGGACGAAACTACCACCACGTCCTTGCGACCAGAGAGCAGCGCGGAGGTAGCGGCGAGGCGCAGTTTGTCGATGTCCTCGTTGATGGCAAGGTCTTTCTCGATATAAGTATCTGTGGAAGCGATATAGGCTTCGGGCTGATAGTAATCGTAGTAAGAAACGTAATACTCCACCGCATTCTCGGGGAAAAAGCCCTTGAACTCGCTGTATAGCTGTGCCGCGAGCGTCTTGTTGTGGCTAAGCACGAGCGTGGGCTTGTTCAGCTGCGCGATGACGTTTGCAATGGTAAACGTCTTTCCCGAGCCGGTAACGCCCTGCAACACTTGAGCAGGTGCGCCGGACGACGCACCTGCTACAAGTTGCTGTATGGCTTCGGGCTGGTCGCCCGTAGGCTGATAAGCGGAATGGAGGATAAAGCGGTTCATTGCATGAATGCGCAAACGCGCAAACGCGTTTACTTGTATGCCCGTTTACTAATAATTTTACTCTTTCACAATGTCCAGCATCAGTTCGTCGAGCTGTTTCTGGTCTACGAAGGAAGGAGCGTCGAGCATCACGTCGCGGCCGGAGTTGTTCTTCGGGAAGGCGATGCAGTCGCGAATGCTGTCGAGGCCGGCGAAGAGCGAAACCCAGCGGTCGAGGCCGTAAGCCAAGCCGCCGTGGGGCGGTGCGCCATACTTGAAGGCGTTCATCAGGAAGCCAAACTGCTCCTTGGCGCGCTCCGGCGTGAAACCTAATGTCTTGAATATCTTTGCTTGCAGTTCGGCGTCGTGGATACGGATGCTGCCGCCGCCCACTTCCACACCGTTGCACACCATGTCGTAGGCATCGGCAAGGACGGAGGCGGGGTCGGTGTCGAGTTTCGGAATGTCGCAGGGCTTCGGCGAGGTGAACGGGTGGTGCATCGCCATGAGGCGGCCTTCTTCTTCGCTCCACTCGAACATCGGGAAGTCAACCACCCAAAGCAGGGCAAACTTATTCTTGTCGCGCAAGCCGAGGCGGCTGCCCATTTCGAGGCGCAGTTCGCAGAGCTGCTTGCGCGCTTTCATGGCGTCGGGACCCGAAATCATCAGGATAAGGTCGGGCTTCGCGCCGGTGAACTCTTTGAGACGCTGCATCACTTCGGGTGCGTAGAACTTATCTACGGAGCTCTTCACATTGCCCTGCTCATCGACGCGGGCGTAAACAAGGCCCTTCGCACCGATTTGCGGCGACTTCACAAAGTTGGTCAGTTCGTCCAACTGCTTGCGCGTATAGGAAGCGCAGCCTTCGGCCACAATCGCGCCGATATAGGCCGCCTCGTTGAACACCAAACTCGCCCGTGCCTTTCAGCACGTCCATCACCTCGACAAACTCCATGCCGAAGCGCATGTCGGGCTTGTCGCTGCCGAAGCGGCGCATCGCCTCGTGCCAGGGCAGGCGCAGGAAAGGCGCATCGCCGAGGTCGTAGCCGCGTACCTCTTTGAAGAGATACTTGGCCATTTCCTCAAAGGTGTTGATAATATCGTCCTGCTCCACAAAGCTCATTTCGCAGTCAATCTGCGTGAACTCTGGCTGGCGGTCGGCGCGGAGGTCTTCGTCGCGGAAGCATTTCACGATTTGGAAATAGCGGTCCATGCCTGCCACCATGAGCAGCTGCTTGAGCGTCTGCGGGCTTTGCGGCAGGCCGTAGAACTGGCCGGGGTTCATGCGCGAGGGAACGATGAAATCGCGCGCGCCCTCCGGCGTAGAGCCCACGAGCACGGGCGTTTCGATTTCGAGGAAACCTTTCTCGTCGAGGAAATGGCGCACGGCGAGGCAGAATTTATGGCGCAGTTCCAGGTTGCGGCGCACCACTTCGCGGCGCAAGTCGAGATAGCGGTACTTCATGCGCAGTTCGTCGCCGCCGTCGGTGTTCTCCTCGATGGTGAAAGGCGGCACGTCCGAGGCGTTGAGCACGGTGAGCGCGGTCACGGTGATTTCAATGTCGCCCGTCGGCATCTTGTCGTTCTTAGAATAGCGTTCGCCCACGGTGCCGACCACTTGGATAACGTATTCGCGCCCCAGTTTGTTGGCCTGAGCGCACAAGTCGGCGTTGGTCTCTTCGTTAAACACGAGTTGCGTGATGCCGTAGCGGTCGCGCAGGTCGACAAACGTCATGCCGCCCATCTTGCGCACGCGCTGCACCCAGCCGGCAAGCGTTACGCTTTCGCCGACATTATTTATACGGAGTTCTCCGCAAGTTTTTGTTCTGTACATATATAATATATTTAATTGTCAAATAATAAGCCCGCGCCGCTACTCGCCGTTCTTTTGGAACAAATCGGCGAAAAACTCCATGCTCTCGGGGTGCTCCGTGGCGAAGGTGTCGATATGGCGCATGCGCTTTTCTTCCAAAATCTCGTTCACGGCAATCAGGATCCCCGTCTCCTCCACGTTGCCGAATTCATGGTTCACGGCCGTGCCGAACACGCGCATCGTGGGGCTGAGGCCCATATAAGCGTTCACCAGCGGCGGAATGTTGAAGCCGAGGCGGCGCACGGCCGTGTTGAGAATGCGGTAGTCGCTCTTGAAGTCATCTTCCACGAAAATGGCCCGCAATTCCTCCTCCGGCGTGTCGAGGGTAAGCGGAGTGATAGGCTCGACGAGCGCGTCTTTGTCGCCGAAGTGCTTTTTAAGGAAATAGAGAATCATGTCGCGGGCGGGACGGTTGAACGACGGATACATCGTCATTTTGCCGAAAAAGTATTTCAGCCCCGGAATGACCACCGTGAGCGCGCCGAGACCGTCCCAAAGGTTGTCGAGCGCGAAGAGCCCTTTGCTCAGGAGGCGCGTGCTCTGGTATTCGAGCGTCACGAACGATCGGCCCAACTCCACCGTATCGCGCAAGTAGGTGTCAATAAACTCCTGCGAGAAATGGAACATGTGCGTCGTGGCGAGCATGGGCTGCCCCTCGGCGTTGAGCTTCATCTCCCTGCCCGGCAGGAAGCGGTAGCCGCCCAAGATTTGGCGGTCTTCGGGGCTCCAAACAATCAACTGGTAGTAAGGCGTTTCGCCGCCGTCGAACTCGTCGATGTCGCAGTCCTTTCCCGTTCCGCCGCCGGCTGCGCGGAAGGCAATCTCGCGCAAGCGTCCCACCTCGCGCATGGCGTTGGGCGCTTCTTCGGCTTTGAACACATAGATTTCGTTGCCTGCCTTATTGGTGGCACGCAACCGCCGCTCGGGCGTAAGCTCTGCCGCCAGCAAGTCGCGGTCTACGGGAGGTATTATAGGGAGCATATTAGGGGCTTTTTTTACAGTTCTGTTTACTCGTCAACTCGACTACTATAATTTATAAACAATGTCTTCAACGTACGCCGCCCATTCCTGTGGCTTGCGGCTTTTGTCGAAAGTAGAGTAGGGGATAGGTTTGCCAATGGTCACGTCAAACGTCTTGCCGCGGTTCTTGTAAAGTTCGTCCACAAGATAGAGCATGGCGATGTTGAATTTCAGTCCCAACCGCTTGCCTACGTTCGCGATGCGGTAGAAGAAATCCGAGTTGCGCCCGTTGAAGCGTATGGGCACGATGTCGCGCTGCGTCTCCACGCTCTTCGTGATGAATGTCTTTTGCCAGGGCAGGTCGTGGATTTGTCCGCCGATGCGGCGCGAGCAAAGCCCGGCGGGGAACATGATGATGTGGTTCGGGCTGTTGAACACCGCCTCCACCAGCCGCGGGAAGTCGCGGCTTTGCTTGCCCGTCTTGTTGATAGGCACAAAGAACGGCGCGAGGCCGTGGAGGTTCATCAGAAGGTCGTTTACGAGATATTTGATGCGCCCGCCGTAGCGGTGTCCCAGCAAGTGGCCGAGCGCCACGCCGTCGGGGCCGCCGAGCGGGTGGTTGGAGACAAAGGTGAAGAGGCGGCCGTCGCTGTCGTCGGGCAGGTTTTCAAGCCCTTTCACGTTGAGCGTCGTGCCGAGATATTCCATGCAGTCGTCCAGCCACGGCATGCCCTGCTTGTCGCCCTCGCCGAGAATGAACTCGTTCACCTCGTTTTGATGAATGATGCGCTTGAGCCACGACAGCACGAAGCGCGGCACGAACCGCGCCTTAGCGCCCGCCTTGCCGCGCACTATTTCATCGATATCTATCGTGAAGACTTTGCTGTCCATATAGGCTATTAGTCAAAACTTTTGCAAAAGTACTAATAAATTTCCTACAACTTTCCTATAAGAAAAAAAGATTTTAATAAATTTGCTTGTAATCTAACGCCCCTTCCCCGCTATGCATACCCTTACCATCGTTACCATAGAGTTTGCCGCCACGGCTCACCTCATGATGAGCCTCGTGATGTTCCGCTTCGCGCGGCGCAGCGTCAACTACCTTTCGCAGGCGTGGATCATGCTGCTCATCTGCCTCATGTATTGCGGCGCATTGTTCTTTGTCTTCACCCGCGAAATCCCCTCGCTGGGCTTTCTCCACCCCGCTTTGCTCATCTACCTGCTCGCCTGCTCCTACCTGCAAAGCATCTATCCCTTGGGGCTGTGCATGCCCGGCTACCTGCAATGGGGCAGAATGTGGAAATACGCCTCGCCGGCACTGGCGCTCATATTTATATATATATTGGGTGCGCTACTCGGCAGCGGTTTTGCACGCGTGTACGAGCTGAGCGATGTGGGGCAATACCTCCTCAGCGGCGACATACTGCTGCGCTTCGCCGCCTTGGGGCTTTCGGGCTACTACATCGCCAACATCTTCCTCCTGCCCCATCGCCTGATGCGCCGCTTCGAACTTCCGCGCGACCTCATAGCCTATGGCACGGCGCTCGGCATCGTGAGTCTTTACTTCGTTATCCTGACGCTCAATTTCAATCTCATCGGGCTTACCATATATATCCTCTTCTTCACCGTCGTCAACATGTTTCTCTTCTTCCGAATCATGCGCCCCGTGCTCGACTCCATGTCCTATCCCGTTATCCGCGAGATAGCCGCGCCGCCCACGGAAGCAGAGCTCACCATTTCCGAGACCGACGACTTCAACCGCGCCAACCTCGTGCGCTTCGAGGCGTTGGAATATCTCATGCAGAAAGAGAAACCATTTACCGATGTGCTCTTCACGCGCGACAAGCTTTGCCGCCTCTCCGGCTTCAACCGCCACCTCGTGCTGCAATGCCTGCGCTCGCAGGGCTACAACGATGTCCACGAGTACATCAGCCGTTACCGCGTGGCAGAGCTGCGCAAGATGATAGACGAGGGCGCGATTACCGACCTCCGTCAGGTGGACCGCGTGGGCTTCCGAACGCTCAAGACGGCGGTAGGCTGCTTCGAGCGTTACGAAAATCTTTCTTTGTCCGATTATTTGCAAAGCGTGCGCAAGAAGTGAGGCGTTTTGCGGTGAAATAATTTGCTTTCGTTTGAATTAGCAAAGGCCTTGCCTGCTGTTTTGCTGATAAAAAAGGTTTTTTGAAGAAAAAGGCATGATGAGATATTCTATAACTCGTTTGTAGTTGGGATTCGCAAGTTGGGCATATATCATGTTTTGCAAACATAGTGCAATTTTCGTACAAGCGAGCGCAATTAAGTATACATGAATTGCCGAGCCGCCAAAGGTGCATGTAAAAGAACAAATATTCAAACCGCCGCCCGCCCGCCGCAATATTTTCTGCTTTGCTTATAGGATAAGGCGAAAAAGTTGTAATTTTGCAGTGTTTAGTGCCGCTTCGATTTTTTTGCGGCTTATCCCGATAATCTCTCCCTCACGGCCAATGACCATCATAAAGAAGTTAGATAGCTTTATTCTGAAAAAGTTCCTGCTTGTCTTTTTCGGCGCATTCTTTATCTGCCTCTTCGTCTTTATGATGCAGTTCACGTGGCGCTATGTGGACGAACTGATCGGCAAGGGCCTATCGTTTGAAATCCTCGCGCAGTTCTTCTGGTACATGGGTCAGACGCTTGTGCCGCAGGCCCTGCCGCTGGCCTTTCTCCTTTCCTCGCTCATCACGTTCGGCAATATGGGCGAAAGCCTCGAGCTGCTCGCCATGAAGGCCGCCGGCGTGCCCCTGCTGCGCATTATGCGCCCCATTATCCTGTTCGCGGTGCTGATGACGGGCGTGGCGTTTTATTTTCAAAACAACTTTTCTCCCAAGGCGCAGATTAACCTGCGCACGCTGCTCATCAGCATGAAGCAGCAGTCACCCGCCGTGGAAATCCCCGAGGGCACTTTTTACAGTGGCGTGACCAACGTGAACCTTTACGTTGAAGAGAAGAACGCCGAAACGGGCATGCTCTACGGCGTGATTATCTACAAGACCGACCAAGGTTTCGAGAAGGCGCAAATCGTGCTGGCCGACTCGGGGCGCATGGAAATGACGCGCGACAAGCTCCACCTCAAGCTCTCGCTCTGGAGCGGCGAGCAATTCCAAAACCTGCAATCGGGCGGTGCTGCGCCGACGCGCGGTGCCAATTCGCCCTACGACCGCGAAACGTTCCAGCACAAGGAACTGCTCATAGACTTCGACAGCAATTTCAATATGCTCGACAAGGACTTGCTCTCGGGTATGCCCTCTGCCAAGAATATGGCGCAAATAGAGCATAGCGTGGATTCTATTTCACACGAACTGGACAGCCTCGGCAAGGAGCATTATAAAATGGCTTGTATGCAATATTATAAAAGGCCGGAGCTCGACGCAAAGAAACTCGAAACGATAAGCAACACCTCACGCCAAGTACCCTTCGACTCATTGGCGGCGCAGTTGCCCGACGCGAAAAGGCAGCAAGTGATGCGCATGGCGCAAAACAACGTGGTGTCCTTCCGCGCCGATCTCGAATGGAAAAGCCAGGTGCTGGCAAATGGCGAGAAAGACATACGCCGCCACTGGATTGAGTGGCATCAGAAAATGGCATTGTCGCTCGCCTGCCTCATCTTCTTCTTTGTGGGCGCACCGCTCGGCGCAATCATACGCAAAGGCGGTTTGGGCTTGCCGACGGTCATCTCTGTCGCAATCTTTATCATTTATTACATCATCAACACTTCGGGCATGAAGATGGCGCGCGACGGCGAGTGGAACATGGTCTACGGCATGTGGATTAGCACCGTGGCCCTCGTGCCTTTCGGCGTGTTCTTCACCTATAAGGCCAACAAGGACTCCGTGGTGTTCAACTCCGAACTCTATAAGTCGTTCTTCGTAAAACTCCTCGGACTGCGCTCCTCGCGCCATTTGTTCCGCAAGGAGGTCATCATCGACGACCCGCACTACGACCTATTGCCCGCGCGGCTTGAAAAACTAAAAGCAGAGTGCCAGGCCTATATGCAGGAGAACAAACTCCTCCTCGCGCCCAATTATATTGACATCTTCTTTCGTTCGCGCCCCGACGAGCGCGTGGCGGCTATTTCTGCCGAAATGGAAGAGATTGTCGAGGACCTTTCCAATAGCAAGTCCTACAAAGAGTTGCAGCAACTTAACCGCCTGCCCATTATCTTCGAGCACGCCCACACCTCGCCCTTCCGTAATGGCAAACTCAACGTGGCGGCGGGCATCTTGCTGCCGATAGGCTTGCTGTTCTATCTGCGCATTTGGCGTTTCCGCCTGCGCCTGCAGCGAGATTTGCAGACGGTGGTAAAAGTGTGCGACCGCTTGCAAGGCCTCATTGCAGGCAATGCCGCAGCCGAGGAGGCCGACGATTCCGCAGCCGACGACAGCAAGGGGCGCAATAGGCTTCGCCTCCGCCTCGGCCGCAAGGCGCGGCGCATCGTGCTCATTGCGTTTGCCCTGATAGCTGTTGCGGCGGCCATTTACATCTTGGTGCGCGAGCGGTCGGCAAGCGCCAGCTACTACTACCCCGAACTCTCCGCGCCCGAAGATACGGCGGCAAAGCCAGAACAGTTCGCCCCGCCCGAAAGCCCCGACGGCAGAAAAGCGGCTATACCGCAGCGCGGAAAGCCCATCATAAAACCTGTGGATCCTCCAATGCGTTGAAAAAAATTCGATCATACATTATTATATATATATGGAACAATTCCGTCTCGCCTCTATCGATGAGGCAATAGAAGATTTTAAAGCCGGCAAATTCGTCATCGTGGTTGACGATGAAGACCGCGAAAACGAGGGCGACCTTATTATGGCCGCCGAACTCGCCACCCCCGAGGCTGTGAACTTCATGCTGCGCTGCGGGCGCGGCGTGCTATGCGCTCCCATCACCAACGAGCGTTGCCGCCAGCTCGAACTGGAGCATCAGGTGCAAACCAATACCAGTATGCTCGGCACGCCCTTTACCGTAACTATCGACCTGCTCGAAGGCTGCACCACGGGCGTTAGCTGCCACGACCGCGCCGCCACCATCCGCGCCCTTGCCGACCCCGCCCGCAA
>OBLI01000985.1_pt1 | contig 29354 bp, 22 predicted proteins | sample 1519701 | NCBI WGS metagenome assembly OBLI01 (sample SAMEA3663005, study PRJEB22513) | pig gut metagenome | biome: pig gut; feature: pig-associated habitat; material: faeces | place: France | collected 2012 | reverse complement strand
AAGGGGATGGTGGCTACATATTGATGTTGTGCTGTTGCTTTTTACTGAAAGCTGCTACTAACGACTCATAAATCTACCCTTAATCGTGTATTGGATGATAGTTGCGGATTTTAGGATTATTATTACTGTCAGGCATAACTCAGAATGAGTAACGATAGATTTATTGGACGTCCAATGTAGCAATAGAAGAATCAATGGCCAAGAGCATGTCCAAGAGCTGAGTCTGGAAGAGACGCGACTGGTAGAACCGACATCAAGCCAAGAGCCATGAGCATGCTATTGTCCACAGCCACAGGAGGAGGGGCGCGACTGTTGGACATACTCTTAGCCCCCTTGATTCTTGTATTCTCAAGATGGATAGCCTGTAAATGAACCACAACTTACCTGAAGATTCACCCAGACAGTAATAATAGAAAAAAATGGGGCATAAAAAGTTTGTATCTCAAAAATAATTCTTAATTTTGCATTTTGTACACGTAAATCTATATACTAAAACCCAAAACGCAACAAAAAACACTCTTTCTTATGTCAACCATCACTATTATTGTCATTGCCTTTATCATTGGCTATGCCTTCATAGCGCTTGAGGCAGTGACAAAAATCAACAAGGCCGCCGTGGCCATCCTTATGTGTGTCGTATGCTGGACACTCCTTGCCCTTGGCCATGAGGGGCTTCATCTTCCTGACTTCTCTCTCGGCGAGGCTATAGAGCGCAATCTCGGCGAGGCCGGCACGACGCTCTTCTTCCTCATGGGTGCGATGACAATCGTCGAGATTGTCGACCAGCACGGAGGTTTCAACTGGGTGCGTGGTGCCCTCCACTCACGGACCAAGCGCTCGCTGCTGTGGAAGATAGCTTTCATGACAGCTATCCTCTCCGCTGTCCTTGACAATCTCACGACATCAATCGTCATGATAATGATTCTGCGCAAACTCGTGACAGACAAGAGGGACAGGATATGGTATGCCGTCTGCGTCATAATAGCAGCGAATGCGGGCGGAGCATTCTCTCCTATCGGCGACGTGACGACCATCATGCTGTGGAATGGAAAGATGATAACAGCCCTCGGAGTGATATCTGAGATTATCGTGCCATCCTTCATAGCGTTCATTGTCCCCACAGCCGTCATGCAGATTCATCTGAAGGGGGAGCTGCCTGAGGTTGCCGGCAAGCATGAGGCGGAGATATCTGATATCACAAAGACCCAACGCAAGATTATCTTTGCCCTTGGTGTCGGCGGACTCTGCTCCGTACCTGTTTTCCATACTGTGACAGAGCTGCCGGCCTTTATGGGCATTCTCCTCGTCCTCGGTGTGTTGTGGTGTGTGACAGAGGTGATTTATCGTCATAACGACGAGCACGACCCTATGGCAAAACGTGTCACAAAGATGCTATCCCGCATCGACATGTCGACAATAATGTTCTTCCTCGGCATTCTCATGGCTGTTGCCACTCTGTCAGAGATTGGTGTGCTGACAGCTGTCGGGGCATGGTTGGACACAGCGATAGGTAATGACTATCTTGTCACAGGCGCCATTGGTGTGCTGTCGTCTATTGTCGATAACGTTCCGCTCGTCGCCGGAGCCATGAAGATGTACACAGTATCTACGGCTGAGATGGTTGCCGCTAACCCTGACATCGCCAACCTTGCCGTCGACGGTGTCTTCTGGCAGCTGCTGGCATATTGTGCTGGTGTCGGAGGCTCTATGCTTATCATTGGCTCAGCCGCTGGTGTCGTGGTGATGGGTCTCGAGCACATCTCTTTCGGATGGTACATGAAGAATGTCACATGGATAGCATTCGTAGGATACCTCGCCGGAATCATCTGCTACTGGTTAGAGAAGACATATCTTTTCTGATATCTTTTTCTTGCCCACGCCCTCTCCCTTCCAGCCAATGTATGGGTCTCGTGGCGAGAGCGGGGTCTTTAGGAATTCAACAATCCGTTTCGTCCCGATTAGCTGGAGAATAGTTTTATTGTCCTCCTTCTTTTCATGACGAACAATCAAGTTGGTACGTTTTGCTCCTGATTTATTATCGGCACATAGCAAATCGCACCAACTTTTTTTACTGTCACCGTCTGGTGATAATTCAGGCAACAAGCAGTATCAACATTCACGCCGAATGACTGATTACCATATCCGTTGGCTTCGCCTTCGTTTTGACTTCGTCTTCTTCCTTCGCGATTAACTTTCGTTGAATATCGGCTGCACTCGGCATAGCCAAGCAAGCTTGACTTCGTCTTCCTCTGTCACGATTAACTTCGTTGAATATCGGCTGCACTCGGCACAGCCAAGCAAGCTTGACTCTGCTCTCGTTTGCACGATATTTCGGCATAATCCAAACAAGTTTGGCTTCTGCTCTCGCTGCTCCATCGGTTGGTCTCTGCTCATTTGGCTTAACTAAAACGTTCTTAAAAGTGCGATTCCTCGCCAAGCCAAAGCGAGCAAGCTCCCTTTGGTCTTCTGGCTTAACGAAATCGTTGAATTATCAACAGTATACAACTTTCTGGTATAGACCCTCCCCTGTATAAATTAATGCCAGGAAAACACACGGACTGTTCTTTTTCCCTCATTAATGTTTGGCAGATTGAAAATAATGTATTACTTTTGCGTTGTAATATTCTTGCCGCATTCGTGACTATTCCCCTTACCCCGAATGATTGCAGACATACTGTATCCATGCTTTGTGCCAGCATCGCCCCTATGCCGCTCCATGCATCATTATAACCACTGCGTCCCCCTACGTCAGCGAGCAGAGCCACTGTTCATCTATGAGCTGTCGGCTTTAGAAGGAAGGTGACGACGAGCGCGGCAAATTTATTTATCACTTATAGAATAATACCAGAACCTATCATGAGATCAAAGATAGACTGCTTTTTAGTTTCCACCCTACCCGACGTCGCCGCACAGAACAGCTTGCAACTCCGCGACGACAAGGTTGTCAACTCCATTATAACCCTCGACGTTCCCGAGATTCGCTCCACAGCCACAGTCAAGGCAATCGCTGCTGACGCAAAGGCGCGATACACCATGCTTGTGACAAAGCCGACACCTTTTATCATGGGACAGTATGCGGCTGAACGTATGCTTAGGGCTGCCATTTATACCGGGGCAGCAATGGTATATAGCGACTATCACACCGTCAGCAATGGCAAACGTGAGCACCATCCTGTCATAGACTATCAGGAGGGCGCACTGAGAGACGATTTCGACTTCGGCTCCGTTATACTCATGCGCACAGACCTCATCAAGGAGTATGCGTCGAGTCAGACAGCCGATTATAAGTATGCCGGCCTATATGCCCTCAGGCTGTGGCTGTCTACAAAAGGCGACATATTCCATCTCAACGAGACACTGTATACCGAGGAGGAACTTGACACACGCGACAGCGGCGAGCGGCAGTTTGACTATGTCAACCCACGCAACCGCGAGGTCCAGGTGGAGATGGAGCGTGCCGCGACAGCGCATCTCGCATCCATTGGAGCTCTGGTAGATGCCAACGACTATATATCGCCTGATTTCCATGAGCAGGAGTTCTCTATCGAGGCTTCTGTTGTCATACCTGTCTACAACCGTGAGAAGACTATCCGCGACGCTGTCATCTCAGCGTTGACACAGAAGACAACATTCGAGTTCAATGTCATCGTTGTCGACAACCACTCCACTGACTCGACAACAGCCATTCTCAACGAGTACAAGGATAATCCGCGCCTTATCCATATCATTCCCGAGCGTGACGACCTTGGCATTGGCGGATGCTGGAATGTCGCCATCGACTCTATCCACTGCGGACGCTTCGCCGTACAGCTCGACTCTGACGACCTCTACTCGACTGACAGGACCCTGCAGCAGATTGTCGACGCTTTCTATAAGCAGAAAGCCGCTATGATTGTAGGCTCTTACCGCATCTGCGACTTCAATCTCAAGACGTTGCCACCCGGGCTTATCGACCACCGCGAGTGGACACCCGAGAACGGCATGAACAATGCCTTGCGCATTAATGGCCTCGGTGCGCCTCGCGCATTCTTCACCCCCATCCTCCGCCAGCTCCGTTTCCCCAACACAAGCTACGGAGAGGACTATGCCCTCGGGCTTGCCTTCTCACGCCGTTACCGCATCGGCCGCATATACGATGAGCTGTATCTTTGCCGCCGATGGGGTGGCAACAGCGATGCCGCTCTCTCCATTGCGCGCCAGAATGCCAACAACTTGTATAAGGACCGGCTCCGCACCATGGAGCTGCGTGCGCGTCGCCGCACTAACGAGATGCGCTCACAGTCGGCACAGGGCGTGGAGATAGATATGGACTCCTCGCTCGCACGCTTCTTCAACAGGCAGCTCGAGGTCTGGGACGATGCACGCAGGCGCTACAATGCGCTGAAGAATGTGCTCACACGTGAACTTCACGACGATGCTACCGGACTGACAATCAAGGCACAGTATAACCCTGCAAGAATCGTGTCCACTGGAGCGCGCATTGACAAGGCGGCTATCAGAAACCGTCCCTGTTTCCTCTGTAAGGAGAACAGGCCTGACGTGCAGATGGTAAGGCCGATGACAGGAGAGCAGAAGCATTCCCGCCTCGACCTTCTTGTCAACCCCTTCCCTATCCTGCCTACTCATTTCACTCTACCCGCCCATATCCACAAGCCGCAGCTTATAGCCGATGTTTACCCTGAGATATACCGTATCGTCGATGCCTACCCTACCCTGACGGTCTTCTATAACGGGCCTGAATGTGGAGCATCATGCCCTGACCATCTGCATCTCCAGGCAGGCACAACGGGTCTGCTGCCAATACAGACACAATGGGCACGTCTGTCCCGCTCCCTGAAACAGCTGTATACCGATACCGACGGGGCGTCACTGTCGCTGGTGCAGGACTATGTCTGTCCCGCTCTCGCCATACGCTGTACGAGCGAGAAGTCTTTCCGCCATCTCTTCAAGATACTATACCATGCGCTCCCAGCCCATGAGCCAGAGCCTATGATGAACATTGTGGCATGGCGTGTTGAGCAGGAGACAGTCTGCGTGGTATTCCCACGCCGCCGCCACCGTCCGGCATGTTATGAGACCGGCCCCATGGTCTCTCCTGGTGCTCTCGACATGGCTGGTCTCCTCATAACCCCACGCAAGGAGGATTATGACAGTATGACATCAGCCACAGCAGGCTGCATCCTTCGTGAAGTGGCTTTGGACAACGATGCCATGGCGACTGTCATTGATAACATCAAAGAGAAGAAACGCTCTGGAGATTTTGAGTTATACATGCAGAAGGTGCCTCACGTGACTGTCGGCATCATCTCTGGCGAGGAGATAAGTTTCTCGCTGAATGCTCCTTACATGGCTAAGGGCGAGACAATAGAGGGGCAGCAGAAGGTTGTCTACTCTGAGGGAAGCATACTTTGGAATGGCAACAAATACCGTGAGCTCGTCTTCACTCCATCCCAGCAGCACCATGGCGACGAGCCCTCGTTCACTATCCATGATGTGATGATAGGCATAGACTTCCATTGGCAGCGGCGTGAGGCTCAGACATTCACAGGAATCCTGCGCATGGTGGTCCACGAGGACAAGGTGTGCGCCATCAATGAGCTCTCTGTTGAGGACTATCTCTCCAGCGTCATATCGTCCGAGATGTCCGCGTCATCATCTGTCGAGCTTCTCAAGGCACATGCCGTCATATCACGCTCCTGGCTCCTGGCACAGATGAGACGCCGCCATGATGAGCAGGCTGCGGGCAGCGGCTTCTTCTCGTTCGTGAAGAAAGACAACGAGCTGATAAGGTGGTACGACCGTGAGGACCACACCATCTTCGATGTCTGCGCCGACGACCATTGCCAGCGTTATCAGGGCATAACACGCGAGACTCTGCCACGTGTCCGTGAGGCCGTGAGGCAGACAAAGGGTGAGATTCTTGTCTCTGGCGATGAGATATGCGATGCAAGATTCTCCAAGTGTTGTGGCGGCGTGACAGAAGAGTACCGCTACTGCTGGGAGAATATCAACAAGCCTTACCTCGTCTCTGTCCCATGCCCTTACTGCAACACTACCGACCAGAAGGTTCTCAGTCAGGTGCTTAACAATTATGACCAGGAGACACACGACTTCTACCGCTGGACAGTAGAGATAACAAAGGAGAAAGTAAGGAAACTGCTTAACGACAAGCTTAACCTCGATCTTGGCAGCATAGTGACAATGGAGGCCATGGAGCGTGGCAAGAGCGGACGTATCTCTCGCCTGAAGATAATCGGGACAGAACGCTCGTTCACCATAGGCAAAGAGCTTGAGATACGCCGTGCCCTGTCTGATTCCCATCTATACAGCTCGGCTTTCGATATAGAGGATAAAGGCGACCGTTTCATCCTACACGGCAAAGGATGGGGGCATGGTGTCGGGCTATGCCAGATAGGTGCTGCAGTGATGGGTGAGAAGGGATTCAGATACGACGAGATTCTCCTCCACTACTATAAGGATGCTGAGATAAAGAAGATTTACAGATAACCATAATATGCGCGGGTTTCCACACAGGAGGAGATACTCTCCGGGGGTGTGAGCCCGCGCTTATTCGTTATTGCTGAATCTCAAACACGGGGAGATATTATGCATTTTACTTTTCATTACTCAGTCCTCTTCTTATCATAACAACTAAAAAAAAACACAGACATCATGGCAGAGCATAACGACATAGGACGATGGGGCGAGGATATCGCCGCCAGATATATGGCGGGCAAGGGATGGTATATCCGCCACCGCGACTGGCGATGGGAGCATAAGGATATAGACCTTGTCTGTATCGACGAGGACGACACGACGCTTATCTTCGTTGAGGTGAAGACACGCACGACGCTTTTAAGGGGCAACCCCATCGACGCTGTCGATTCTAATAAGCGGCGTAACATCGTGGAAGCGGCATCTGCCTACCGCAGACTATATAAAAAGGAGAACCGCCATGTGCGGTACGATATCATATCCATCATCGGCTCTCCTGATACGAATTGGAAAATAGAGCATATCGAGAACGCTTTCACGGCGTTCGATGTCTTCGAGGATAATGTCTCAGCCTTACACAAGGAAGGAGTCGGACTGTCTTTTTAGTCTCTTTATTTATGCTGCTACAACAGTTGCGCCCCTTCAGGGCTGTGGACAATAAATCAATCATTTATCACCCTAAGTTTTACCGGACAGTAATAACCATAATTACTGTTTCTCACTTTATTATTATTTAACATTTTATTTTCCCATTAAGTATTGCTGACACATAATTTTTGTATAAATTTGCATTCGGAACTAATAATAACCATATAATAAATAATATCATTGGAAATGGAAAACAAACGCACCTGCTTATACGACAAGCACGTTGCCTTAGGAGCTCTCATCAGCCCCTTCGGCGGTTTTGATATGCCTATACAGTATTCTGGTATTGTCGACGAGCATCAGGCTGTCCGCAACGCCTGTGGTGTTTTCGATGTCAGCCACATGGGCGAGGTGACTGTGAAAGGTCCTGACGCTGAGCGTTACGTCAACCACATCTTCACCAACGACGTTAAGGACATGGCCATAGGGAAGATTCTCTACGGCATGATGCTCTACGCTGATGGTGGAACAGTCGACGACCTCCTCGTCTACAAGATGGGTGACAACGACTTCTTCATCGTCATCAACGCTGCCAATATCGACAAGGACTGGGCATGGATGACAGAGAACGCCAAGGGCTTCGATATCGACATGAGGAATGTCTCTGACTATTATGGACAGCTCGCTGTACAGGGACCTCAGGCCGAGGCTATCGTGGAGAAGGTGCTCGGGTACGAGTGTGCTAACCTCACATTCTATACCGTGAAGACTATCGGCGACATCATCGTCAGCCGCACAGGATATACTGGCGAGGACGGCTTTGAGATTTACGGCTCTCACGAGCAGATACGCGACGCATGGGACAAGCTCATGGCGAGTGGAGAGTGCAAGCCTTGCGGACTCGGATGCCGTGACACACTGCGCTTTGAGGTGGGGCTTCCGCTCTATGGCGAAGAGCTGTCGGCTGATATCTCGCCAATAATGGCCGGACTGGGATTCTTCTGCAAGCTCGACAAGGAGGAGTTTATCGGTCGTGACGCGCTCTTAAAGCAGAAGGCTGAGGGTGTCGCACGCAAGCTTGTCGGCATCGAGCTGAGCGACAAGGCCATACCACGTCATGGATACGCTGTGGTGAAGGACGGCGAGACAGTCGGAGAGGTTACAACAGGCTATCACACCATATCGACAGACAAGAGCGTCTGCATGGCTCTCGTCGACTCACAATATGCGAAGCTCGGCACAGAGCTTGAGATTAAGATTCGCAAGAAGACATTCCCGGGTATCGTTGTGAAGAAGAAGTTCTACGAGAAGCATTACAAGAAATAACCTTCCCCCCTCACACAGCCATTCCTGTCTGACGGGGTCGCCATAGGCTGACATACCTACAGGCAGGCTGTGGCATCAGCATTATGGCGGGTTCTACAGATTATCCCTCTGCGCCCAGTGGGTCCGGAGGACATATCTCCCACCATAAAAAATGATTTATTATGGGTTTACGTTTTTGTCACCTTTCCGTCTCTCTCTGGCGCATACTGCCAGTTTTCTCAGTCACGATGCCAGCATCGCTTCTACAGGAACTGTCCCCCTGCTCTCAGAGACAAATCTGAAATCTGACAAAGCTGATTAACAGAACCCACCATATACGAAACTAAAACAATAATTTAATACTATTATCTTATGGCAAAAGTAATTGATGGACTCTACTATTCTGAGAGTCATGAGTTTGTTAAAGTTGAAGGTGAGTATGGATACGTAGGCATCACTGACTATGCCCAGCATGCTCTCGGCAATATCGTTTATGTTGACATGCCTGAGGTCGACGACGACGTTGAGGCAGGCGAGGAGTTTGGAGCTGTGGAGAGTGTCAAGGCTGCCAGCGACCTCAACTCTCCTGTCAGCGGGACCGTTGTCGAGGTGAACGACGCCCTTGAGGACTCTCCCGAGATTATCAACGCTGACGCTTTCGGCAACTGGATTATCAAGGTGAAGCTGTCCGACCCCTCTGAGCTTGACAACCTCATGGACGCCAAGGCATACGAGGAGTTCTGCAAATAACAAACCATCTGGACATGTGTGGCAGGATTTATCCTGACAGTAACAGGCATGCCGTGGGAGCGGATGATAACGGCATACCATACCGTCCGCCCCATGGCATGCCTTTTTTTCTGCCTTATCTCACCATGATGCGCCCTTCGCCTTCATCTCTGATATGGCTCCAAGGATGAGTCCCCCATACACCGACACATATCCCCCTTAACATCCAGACTGTAAGGATATTCCTTAAGATGGTTTGAGATTATGCTGAGGATATCATAAGTCAACTAAGCCTCAAACCTTTCTTCTGGAGACCGATTTCTAATATCAACTTAAATTATGACATACAAGTATTTCCCTCATACCCAAGAGGACATCGACGCCATGCTCGCCGCATGCCATCTCCCCTCACTCGATGCTCTGTCTGCCGATGTGCCTGACAGCATACGCTTCAAGGGCGAGTATGACATCCCTGAGGCAAAGAGCGAGATTGAGGTGCGCCGCTTCTTCGAGGCTCTCGCTGCGAAGAACACACCTCTGAAATGTTTCGCCGGAGCCGGTGTCTATGACCATTACTGCCCCTCTGTGGCACAGAATATCATTGAGCGCTCTGAGTTCCTGACAAGCTATACCCCATACCAGGCTGAGATATCACAGGGCACACTCCACTATATCTTCGAGTACCAGTCGATGATGACCGAGCTGACAGGCATGGATATCTCCAACGCCTCGATGTACGACGGCACGACAGCGACAGCCGAGGCTATGCTCCTCGCCTATAATGCTGCCAAGAAGGCTGACACTGTCCTCGTCTCTGAGACTGTCGACCCTAAGACTCTTGCCGTCGTCAACACCTACGCCAAGTATCATGGTGTGAACATCGAGACGATTCCCGCTGCCGGCGGCACGACTGATTTCGACGCCATGCGCGGGCGCCTCGCCCAGGGTGGCGTGGCTGGTGTCATCGTCCAGCAGCCTAACTTCTACGGCATCATAGAGGATTTCACTGGTGTTGCCGACGCTGTCCATGCTTCTCGCGGACTATTCGTCATCAACAGCATCGCTGCCGACCTTGCCCTCCTCCGCACACCAGGTGAGTGGGGTGCCGATATCGCTGTCGGCGACGGACAGAGCCTCGGGCTCCCGATGGCCTTCGGCGGTCCTTATGTCGGTTATATGTGCTGCACAGAGAAGCTCATGCGAAAGATTCCTGGACGCATCGTAGGCAAGACTGTCGACACCAACGGACAGCGTGCCTTCGTCCTCACACTGCAGGCACGTGAGCAGCATATCCGTCGTCAGAAGGCTACATCCAACATCTGCTCTAACGAGAGTCTCATGGCGCTCTATGTTACAATATACATGGCGCTCATGGGCAAAGAGGGCATTAAGGAGGCCGCCACCATGTCTTACGGTGCCGCTCATTACCTCCATGACAAGCTCATAGCCACGGGTCTGTTCTCCGATGTCTACGACAAGCCTTTCTTCAACGAGTTCCTCGTCCGCTACAACGGCGATGCCGACGCTCTCCAGAGCCGTTGCGCCAAGGCTGGATTCCTTGCCGGAGTGAAGACGGGGAAGGACACTATTCTCTTCGCCGCTACTGAGAAGAACAGCCGCGAGGATATCGACAACATGGTTAAAATCATAGAGGAGGGACATCAGTATGAATAACAGACTATATGGCAATCTGATTTTCGAGCTCTCTAAGCCAGGCCGCAAGGGCTATTCCCTGCCAGCCAATGAGTTCGCCGACTTCTCGCCGGCATCACTTCCTGCCACTCTGCGCCGTGAGCGCGACGCTGAGCTGCCTGAGTGTGACGAGCTGACGGTAGTCAGACATTATACCAACCACAGTAACAACAACTTCGGCGTGAACAACGGCTTCTACCCTCTCGGTAGCTGTACTATGAAGTACAACCCCATCATCAACGAGGAGATTGCCGCTATGCCAGCCTTCACAGGGCTCCATCCTCTACAGCCTGCCGAGACTGTCCAGGGCGCGCTGGCTGTCTACCGTGGTCTCGAGAAGGCTCTCTGTGCCCTCACAGGCATGGCTGAGTTCACTCTCAACCCATTCGCCGGAGCACATGGCGAGCTGACGGGTCTCATGGCTATACGTGCTTACCACACCAGCCGTGGCGATGTCAATCGTACCAAAGTCATTGTGCCTGACTCTGCCCATGGCACTAACCCTGCCTCTGCCGCTGTCTGCGGACTGGAGATTGTGGAGGTGAAGAGCACAGCCGACGGACTTGTCGACGTTGAGCATCTGAAGCCGCTCCTTGGCGATGACATTGCCGCCATGATGATGACCAACCCTAACACTCTCGGACTCTTCGAGCGTGAGATACCGGCCATCACACAGCTGGTGCATGACTGTGGCGGACTGATGTATTATGATGGTGCCAACCTGAACCCTATGCTTGGTGTCTCCCGTCCTGCCGATATGGGCTTCGATGTCATGCATATCAATCTCCATAAGACATTCTCAACGCCTCATGGCGGTGGCGGTCCCGGCGACGGTCCGGTAGGCGTAAGGGCTGGCATGGAGCAGTTCCTCCCCGTGCCACGTGTCGTGGAGTGTCCTGATGGCATGCTCTCTGTCGAGGGCCAGACACCTGACTCCTTAGGCTCTGTCGGTGCTTTCCTCGGCAATTTCCTCGTCTCTCTGCGTGCATATACCTATATTCTCACTCTCGGAAGGGAGAATATACGCATGGTGGGACCTCTCGCCACTCTCAACGCCAACTATATCAAGGAGTGTCTGAAGGATGTCTACGAGCTGCCTATCGAGGGTCTCTGCAAGCATGAGTTTGTCTTCAACGGACTGAAAGACAAGTCGACGGGCATCACGACGATGGATATCGCTAAGCGTCTCCTCGACTATGGCTACCATGCTCCTACCATCTATTTCCCTCTCCTCTTCCATGAGAGTCTGATGATAGAGCCTACGGAGAATGAGAGCAAGGACACGATTGACTGCTTCATCGCCGTCATGCGTAAGATAGCGGAGGAGGCTCTGACAGACCCAGAGATTGTCCACGGAGCGCCACACAACACCCCGATAGGCCGTGTCGACGATGTCCTCGCCGCCAAGCATCCTGTAGTGACATACCGTGCCCTCGTGTCAGAGGGATAAACAAGAGCTACCCGGGTAATCCGGGTAATCTGGATAATCCGGGAAATCTGGGTAATCCGGATAATCCGGACGTCCCGGATATCCCGGACGCTCCGGAAAACCCGGATAACCCGGAACCTCCGGATTATCCGGCCCTCACCCAAAAACAAACCACTTACCATGCACACAGACATCATCATCATAGGCAGCGGCCCCGGTGGATACAAGGCCGCGCAATACGCCGCGCGTCACGGCAAGACAGTGACAATCATAGAGCGTGACGAGGCTGGCGGCACATGCCTCAACTGCGGCTGCATACCGACAAAGACACTGTGCCGCAACGCCGAGGTGCTCACCACCATTGCCGACGCCGAGGCTTACGGCATAACAGACGCCACATACCATCTCGACTATGTCAAGGTAGCTGAGCGCAAGGAGGCGGTCATCCTCCAGCTGCGTGGCGCCGTCGAGGCCCTCATGTCACAGCCCGGCATATCACTCGTCCGTGGCGAGGCAGCGTTCAAGGACGCCCATACCGTCGTCGTGGGCAGTGACGAGTACACCGCCGACAATATCATCATAGCCACAGGGTCCCGTCCGCGCATGCTCCCCATCCCGGGCATAGACCTTGAGGGTGTCGTCACCTCTACCGGGCTACTCGCCGTCGATTCCGTCCCACGCCGCCTGTGCATCATCGGCGCAGGTGTCATAGGCATGGAGTTCGCCTCGTGCTTCAGCCGTTTCGGCAGTGAGGTGACCGTCGTAGAGTTCCTCAAGGAGTGTCTCCCTGTCCTTGACAGCGATATCGCCAAGCGTCTGCGCAAGCAGGTGAAGGCCGACTTCTACATGCAGAGCTGCGTGGAGAGCATAGAGCGTAATGATGACGGCTCGCTCCGTGTCTCATTCTCAAAGAAGAACAAGGCGCAGACGGTCGACGCTGACATGGTGCTCGTCGCCACAGGGCGTGCCGCCAACACCGAGGGACTGAACCTTGAGGCTGTCGGCGTAGAGTATGGCAAGACGGGTATCGTCGTCGATGACAATATGCTGACGTCTGTCGGCAATATATACGCCATAGGCGATGTCAACGGCCGTTGCATGCTCGCCCATGCCGCCACGATGCAGGGCTTCCGTGCTGTCAACCATATCCTCGGCATCACGGACGGCATACGCTTCGATGTCATGCCCTCGGCTGTCTTCACCACTCCCGAGGCTGCCAGTGTCGGTGTCAGCGAGGACTACTGTAAGGAGCACAGCATCAGCTACGAATGTCGCAAGGCTTTCCACCGCGCCAATGGTAAGGCGCTGGCTATGAACGAGACAGAGGGACTGCTGAAACTCATCATCGAGTCTGGCACGAAGCGTATCATCGGCTGCCATGCCTTCGGTGCTCATGCCGCCGACCTTGTCCAGGAGGCGAGTGTCCTCATCTGCAAGGACACGACTCTCCCCGAGCTCCACGACATGATTCATATCCACCCGACCCTCAGCGAGATTCTCTACTCTGCCGCCGAGTAACCCATCATCACACGGGTCCCGATTTATAATCTTCACACGGACTTTTCTCTTTGTCCCGAATTATCGAATTATCGAATTTCTTTTTCACACGGAGAATCACGGGTTAATATTTCTTGTCACGAATTATCGAATTTGCGAATTAGTCTTCACACGGAGTTCCGCGGAGAATCACGGATTTATTTTTTGTCATGAATTCGCTAATTCGATAATTCGGGACAAAGAAAAACATCCGTGATATTCCGTGACCATCCGTGTGAAAAGAAAACCGTGATAATCCGTGACATTCCGTGTGAAAAAGAAAAATTCGATAATTCGATAATTCGGGACATAAAGAAAAAACCCGTGATAATCCGTGACCATCCGTGTGAAAAGAAAAAGAATCGGGACAGTATAGCACACTGATTCTATACCTTTGACTGAGTAATGACTGAGTCTTTACCATGTAATTACTCAGTCTTTACCGTGTGATTCTGTACCTTTTGCCTGTCGGGACATAATCCCTGACCTTTTTTTTCTTATCTCCACTGCTTTCTCTTGTCTGGGGCGGCAGGGAGAGCCATGCCCTTCCTGGCCATGCAGCGGGATAAGTGTAGCCGTTACATATCCTCATTTATGTGTTAACACATATTAAATATCAGCCCATTCTCTTAAACTTTCTTGTTTTTTTTTTGAATTTTTTGCATTTAAATAATATGTGTACCTTTGCACAAGCTATTTACAAAGCAGACGCAGGAGATATAGTCCCAAACTACTACAAACATACTGCGCTGTATACTATGGAAGAAAGAAAAAAATCTAAAAACTATAGACAGATTGTAATGACATCATGATTTGAGAGGAAACAGACAAACAACACCATTCCTGTCTTATCATACTCTTATGCTCTTGGCTTGCAACACACGCTTACGAACCATCTTCATAGAAGCCATACGACCTGCCCAAACTACTTCTTCTTGATACAAACATCATAAACAAATATTCGCTATTGTTATGTCAAATTTTACTAAATTGAAGTTATGCCATACTCTTGGCATATCCCAGAACACACACTTCTGGGTAAAAGGGGCATTAACCGCATTGCTGCTCGTATTGTGTGGCAATGTGGCGAAAGCACAATCTTACCAATCTTTTGACGCAAATAAGAATTACACAAAAATTCTTATTGATGCGAAAATCAATGACTTTGCGGGTAACACCAAACCAATGGGGTTCGGCTCTTACAACAGTGAGACAGATGTTATAATCCAGCCACAGTGGAAGACGGACATTAGCAATGGATCTAATCGAGACCTTGCCATGGATTACGTGGCAGGTCTTGTTGCGAAGGCATGTATTGAGGCAGCTGATTATTACAAGGATTTCACATGGTCAAAGCCTTGGTTCAAGCTCGTAGAGAACTATGCAACGAAAGTAACCGTTCCCACCACAGGCGCAAGTCTTGACGACCTTAACGCCTCAAAGATGTATTTTGCTCTTGCTGAATTAACTAAGTCAGGAGCGAAATACGAAAACTCAACCACTTATAATAAGGCTATCACCGAGCTTAAGAAAGCTCTCACTGGATTGAAGGCTGTCAATGATAATTATTCCATTCGCAGTGGCTCAACGGTAAATTATTATAGCAGTGGGAAAAAGACTTTTAACCTCGTTGATGCTAACGGAAATAAACTTTCACCTGCCACATCAGGTATGAACGCCATCGGCGGATGGTATCACAAGGCGACATATCCAAACGAGATGTGGTGCGACAGCGAGTATATGGGTCCTGCTCTCCTCGCCCAGTTGGTGGCGTATGCAGCAAACAATACAAGTGCTGGCATTGGAACGATAACAGGTTCAACAGAAGGTGACTGGAAGCTCATTGCTAAACAGTTTGACATCACATGGAACTATCTGTGGAACTCTACCGACAAACTCCTCTACCATGGATTCTCTGCGACACCAACAGCTGTCGGGGCGCATACCTATACATGGGCAACAGGAAAAAATGGTACAAATAAGGATTACTGGGGACGTGCCATTGGCTGGTATTTCCTTGCTCTCGTAGATGTATTGGAGAACATGCCTGATAATATATCAGACGACAGCTATACAAGCACACAGGAAAATCTCAAATCCAAAGATGCCAATATAAAGAACCGACTGAAGTCTTATCTCACTGACCTCGCTGAAGGTATATGGGCACAGAAGAAAGACAACTATCTGTGGACTAATGTGATTAATGAGGCTGTAGGTACAGAGCATAATTCATACTCGACTACAAGTGACGCTATTCAGTCAAATACAAAGAACTATCTCGAAGCCTCCGCTTCTGCCATCTACATCGCTACATATCTAAAGGCGATGCGTCTTGGTCTGCTACCATCTGGTACCTATAAATCAGGTATTGAGACTGCATATCAAAACTATATCAGCAACTTCATAACAGATGACAATACAATCATCAACACATGTGCTTCTGCCGGTCTTGGTGGCGGTAGTGTAAACATAGATTCGGAAAAAAATGACTACAAGTCAGGCGGACAGAGATACCGCAATGGCACAGCAGCCTATTACACACGTGGATACGATGTTACTAAGATAACCGATTATCAGGAGGGTAAGCCCCTTGGTGCGTTCATCCTCGCCTCAACAGAGTATGAGCGTTTCATGAAAGCAGACTACGCTCCTTCATTCACAGCAGAAAACGCTGAGATTCCTACTGCTCAGACAGTAACAAAAGGCCAGTCTGTGACTCTCCACGCTGCTACTATGGCTAAACCTTTGGCAAAATATCAGTGGTACTCATACCCAGCATCTAACACACAGGCATCAAAGGCTAAGCGAGCAGCAACAACAGGCACAGCTATCCCTGGCGCAACAAGTTCTGACCTTACGGTAACACCAGAAGCCGATACTTATTATTATTGTGAAGCGACAAACGATAAAGGAAGCGCAAAGACAGAGCCTGTACTCCTTACTGTAAGTGAGGGAGGCAATGAGGGAACAAATACACCAACTGAAACAACAGACCTCTTCACGCTCAAGGTTGTAACATCTGAAACTGTAACTGTAAATAGTAAGAATAGTGTCGATGTGTCAAGCGATTATGCGACCATTACAGGTGGCTCTGCACAACTATACAATGGGCACTCTGATGCAAAGAATATGATTACCAATAGTCAAATTAACCTTAACGGCAGCAGCTCAAGCTACCTTAAAATAACGCTTGACAATACGTTGAAGGTTGGCGACGAGATTACCATAACTCCTACTGGATATGAATTCAAGCTGTCAGCCACATACTCTAACAGTGGTGCCGTATCTTCCACTGGTGGCAAATATGTCATAAAAGAAGGTGACGCTGTGGTGGGAAAGAACGTCATTTACATATACAAAAACGACAAATTATTGATTGAAACAATCAACATCACTCGCAACTATCCTGAGAGCGACTCACGTGCCACATTCACATATGGCAGCTCACAGCTGACATTTACAGCAACTATAGAGGGCACGTACACCACAACTCTGGAGGTTGGTGCAAACAAGAGAGGAAAGGACATCAGCATCACTCCAACAGCGAAGGAAGGTGCCTCTATCAAAGAGGGTGATACTCCTGTGGAATCTACAATAACAATCACTGCACCATCAACGACTGGCACCACTGCAGCTCACACATACACCGTTACATCCAAGGATGGAAGCTCCACTACTACCTACATCATCAATGTGAAAGTAGTGAAGGAGAAAATTACGCTTGTATACTCTGACAGTAATGGCAATACAGAGTGGATCTGGAAAACAACGACAAATCCCACACAGCCTACGTTCAATCAACCGACAGTAAAGGCATATACGAAAGGTACAGATGGCAAAGATGTCCTACTCACTGGCGAAACCCTGTCATACAAATATGATAGTGATGTAACCTCTGTTGCCACTGTAAATGAAACAACAGGAGAAATATCTCTCGTTAAAAGCGGCAATGGTGGAGCAAAGATATATGCCACACTTGTAGATAACGACAATTATTATGCTGACCCGACACTCTTCAATGTTATCATAGAGCAGGGATATAGCTTCTTTGTAAAAGATAGCGAGAAAGCCCCTGAGATTAACACGTCAAGATATATCGAAAAAACAACAGCGGAAGGTACAGAGAAGCTTGTGAAGATGACTTTTGGCGGATGGAAGTGGAAAGGCTTAGCAAGTGAAGGTGCCCCAGAAGAAACGCTGGGTTCATATAAAGTTGTGCGTGGAGACAAAACTACATACTATACCGACAAATGGAACAATGCCGGCACAAAGGCTTCTGATATAGCCTCTATCGACGGACACTATTACTGGTGGAACGGACAGAACGATGCTGTAGATGAGTCAAAGGCGGCTTCTAAGAACGAATATGGTAACGAAGATGAGATATATGGAAGCGTGCGCTATGGGTGGTTCAAATCTCCTAAACGAGAAAAAGGTATAACAACCGAATCATATCCATTCTCTCTCCCTGTGCGTGGCTCATACATGACATTTGAGCCATACATGAACGGTACGCTCACAATATACATCCTCCAGAATGGAGCATGGAACACGAATGATAATGGTGGCACGAAATATGGTATAACTTACGCCAAGGGAGACATTATCCCAGGGGAATTCCGCCCACACGCATTCCAGGTTGTCAACCAGCGCGGCCTTACCGTACAGGAATTCTCTCCCAAGTATAGCGTATCAACCAAGCAGAAGGTTGACTCACGTTATTACTGCAAGTTCGAGGGCGAAGAAGGCTATGATGCAAATGATGGCCACAACATAGCTACATGGGAAGAGTTTAAAGATTATATGTCAGAGAAAGAAAAAGGGCAGGCACATGACAAATGGAATAGCGGCCCTCTTGGCGCTCAGGAGATTATAGAGCTTGACAACGGCTCGTTCCTCGCTGTGCAGAAAGGTATCGTAAAGTACACATTCCATGTGACAGGCAACGAGACATATTATTTCTTCTCAAACTTCTCTAAGATGGGATTCTCTGGAGCGAACTTCGTCCCTGATGAAGCTCAGCCAGTGGAAACTGCTAATGATGGCGGTAAGATTCATAGCCTTGAGCTTAGCGATGTGACTAAATATGAGGCAATCACAGCTACACCAAGTGGTACGATATCAGGCTCTGACCTCATAAACTACACATATAAGATTGGAAATACAGATATAGCTCCTGTAGCTGGCGTAACTATCCCACAGTTCTATAGCATCAAGCTCAACCGCACATTCAAGTCTGGCCAGTGGACGACACTCTGTCTGCCATTCAACCTGACACAGGAAGAGGTGCAGAAGATATTCGGTGATGGTACACAGCTTATCATGCTCGACAAAGCCACATTGAATAATGGCGGAGCACGCCTGCATTTCATATACCACGAGATACAGAATGTGCTGCCGGGTTATCCTTATCTCATCTGGCCGACACTTAAGACTGTGACAAATGACGCAAAAGTGAGTGTTAATGGAGACAATAACACTATCACCTCTTTCACTGTCTTTGGCAAGTGTATCAATCCGTTCATAAATCAGTTCGAGGTAAATACAACTCCATATACATTCAAAGGTACACCAGGCTACTGTACAGCTGATGTCACTAAGGATGGTATCACAACGAATTACAGCGTCAACTACGAGGCGAACGATATCTTTGTCAGCGAGAGCGACGGCAAGCTGTATGTCTCTGGCGGTTCATCTTACGGCAAGGGCTACCGTGCATGGCTGCAGAAGAATGAAGGCACAGCGGGTGTCAAGAGCATATCTGTTGTCATGAGCTCATTCTCTGACGATGACGACACGACGACATCAATCGACGTGGCAGAGATGGCTCCAGACCTCATCGAGGCCCTCGGCATACAGACAGGTGTGTATAACCTCAGCGGCCAGCGTGTGGCAAACGACACACGTAACCTCAAGGCCGGTATATACATCGTCAACGGAAAGAAGACCGTAGTAAGATAATAACAACCCCACCCCACTCTGTGTCGACCGGACAAAGACATATCCGGCGACACAGAATGGGAAAAGAATATACAACTATGGAAAAGAAAGAGCAAATCATGAAAAAGAAAAAATATATAATGCCTGACATCACCATCATCCCAATGGATGAGGAGGTAAAACTTCTCGACCATATCTCTGGCGAAACAGTAAGAACTGCTGCCGATGACTCTGGCATGAAAGGACAACTCTCTGGTCCAGAGGTTGGTGACAACAATGGTCAAGGAGGTTCTGGAGGCGTGCCAGAAAACTCAAAGAAGAACCAGATGTGGGACCTCTGGGAATACTAAGCGTTTTCGGTAAGCCAGAAGAGCGGACCTCAAGATTGCTTGGATGGCGAAGGAAACGTCAAGGACGTTACAAGAAATCTTTTTGTACACATAAATTATATTAGTCTAAATCTGAAGTCGTGAGATTTCACAATGTAGTTTTATTTTTAACATAACACTATTTTAACACCCGTCGACGTCGATGTCGCCGGGTGTTTTTATTTTATTCATTATCACACGGAGTTCCACGGGTCACGAATTATCGAATTTGCGAATTATCATTTATCACACGGAATATCACGGAATGTCACGGATTTATATATCTTGTCATGAATTCGATAATTCGATAATTCGGGATAAAAAAGAACATCCGTGATAATCCGTGGAACTCCGTGTGACGACAAGTAGTGTCAGAAACGGCGGAAGCGGAGGCTGTAGCCATCGGCAGACAGGACCATGTCTGACGCGTTAAGGACATCAATGTGGAAGGACTGTGTGATACGGCCGGGACGTGAGTTGTCAGGAAGAGGGACCAGTCCCCACTGCAGGAGGACATCACGCTCCTCGTATGGTATCCACTCATTATCATCTGCCTCTGTGGCATTGTTTGAGAAATAACAGAAATCAAAGAGGCGGAGCATCTCTCCCTCACGCTCAAAACGGGCGTAATGGTCCTGCACACCGACACCGCTGAGCTGAAGGATATTATACCGTATGCACCAATATCGCTTCTGAGGCTTCATGTCTTCGACAACGCCATCACGCTCAACAGCCATGAGCTGCCACATGCCATCGAGCCTCCCGTTGTCGGGGACTTTGTCACAGCCGACAACAGCGAGGAGGAACGAGAGGGAAAGGAAAAAAGATAATAGCCTGCTTAGTTTCATATCAGATAGTTGGAATGTTATGGGGGGGATTGTCCGGAGGGAGCCGGATTTACCGGAGGGACCGGAGGTTCCGGAGGTTCCGGGTCATCCGGAGAGTCTGGATCCTCCGGGTTATCCGGGTTATCTGGATTATCCGGGACATCTGGGGCTTCCGGCCTTAGTTTTTACCGAGAGTCACCGTGCGCCGTAGCGTCAGCTGCGCGCCAAAACTGTCGCCGAGGACGGCGCCATGGTCAAGACCAATGGCGAGTGTCGCTCTCCAGCCTCGCAAGAACGACGGGGCCCAGGTGGCCTCAGCGAGAAAATACTGCTGGCGGAGGACATCATCGTATGGCTGGCGGTATGTGCCCCAGTTGCGTGTTATTGTGGCAAGGAGGCGCCACGAGATGTCTGGGGTGGGATTGCCGTCGACGCCGATGTGGAGGGCACGGAGACGGTTGTTACGGAACTGGAGGACATGGGGCGTATTATATATAGGCGCGGTGAGGAGCGGATTGCCCATACCCATGCCCCAATTCTGCCAGCCCGCATAGAGGCCATGGTTATAGTAATTGTCTATGCCAGTATATGATTCGGGCATGTTATGCGTAGAGTCATGGTAGACGGGACCTGCCTGGTCCTTCGTGTTAAGATGCTCAATGAGGACATGGCTGACATAGGGATTGGCGGGAAGCTCGAGGTCAAAGCCGAGGAGATGGTCGTAGATGCCATACTGGACGGTGAGCATGGACTGGTCCTCAAACATACGCTCGAAATATGCCCGTGCCTTCCATCCGCCGCCGTGGTATGTCAGCGCCATATTGTACGAGCCGAAGGTGTTGCCCGCAGAGTTAGGGTGCATGCCGTCTGTCACATCCTCGCTGCCCATAGGCCAGAAGGCGTGCCAGAAGGCATTGAGATTCTCGGGATGGTGGATAGGGACGGAGGCGTCGTCGTGGTTGCGGCCGACAGCATTGTATGTCGTTCCGCCGAACTGTGTCATCATCTGCAATCCTATCTCGAAGGTAAGTGGGAGCTGTGAGGTCTCCTTGCCGAACTTCCAGTACATGGCTTTCTCATGGTAGAGGATATCGGACGTGTAGCGCTCATGTGTCTCGGGAGCTCCGAGCCATGTCTCCTGCCATGAGCCATCGGTGGTGCGCCCGAATCCTATGCGACCGCATATCTTCCACCACTGGCGCGTGAGGGGGACGCTGAAATAATCGAGCGAGAGGAGCACCTCGGGGATGGGCTGGGCATTGATGCCCTGTGACAGTCCGCCGGAGGTGAGACGGTTATTGCGTAGGTCGACACTGCGCTCCCGCTGTCCTACGGTAAGCGTGGCGCGACGATAGGTCAACGCGCCGTAGAGCTGATGGACGAAGAATGTGTACTGGGCATTCTGCGAGAGCTGTAGGTCGGCACAATAGGCAAGGCGTATGGCATGGGAGGAATCGGTGGTATGGCGCGTGAGGGATGTCACGCCTGATATGCCGGCTCGCTCATAGGCCGAGCTGGAATAGGGGGAGACGAGTCCCTGACGGTTGGACGAGAGCCACAAGGGGGCGTAATCGCCAGTGCTGGCTGTCGCTGATGCCTCGACAAAGATATCCTGGCAAACAGCGTGTCTGGCGCATGACAGCAAGAGGATAAGGATAAAACTATATCGCATCATAACACGAAGTGGCGATTATAAGGGTTATGTTTTTCACACGGATTATCGAATTATTCTTTTTCACACGGAGTTCCACGGATTATCACGGTTCTTCTTTATCACGAATTTGCGAATTATCGAATTATTCTTTATCACACGGATGGTCACGGAATATCACGGAAGTTCTTCTTTATCACGAATTAGCGAATTGTCGAATTCATGACAAGATATATAAATCCGTGATAATCCGTGTGAAGACAATTCGATAATTCGATAATTCGGGACAAAGAAATCTCCGTGTGAACTCCGTGATAATCCGTGTGATGAATAATTCGGAACAAAGAAATACCCGGGTGATGAACGAGTTACGTGGGGAGCGGATGGTTATGATACAGTGGTGGAGACAGTGGTCTTCTTGAAGCAGAGCATGGTCCAAGAGTTGTCCACCTTGCGCTTCACCTCCCTCATCCCGAACTCTGCAGCCCTGTCGGCAAGCATCTGCGCATCGTCCTCATAGAATCCGCTGAGGATGAGCGTGCCGTCGGGCGACAATGTCTCAAGAATGACCGGCATATCGTCATAAAGGATATTGCGGTTGATATTCGCCACGATGACATCGAAGACGCCGTCGACATGGCTCAGCACGCTGACATCGCCAAGGAGGATATCGTGAAGCTCTATGCTGTTCAGCTCGGCATTATGGCGGGTATTGTCGACACTCCACTCGTCTATGTCATAGGCTGTCACATGGGCTGCCCCGCAACGCTTGGCGACAAGAGAGAGGATGCCTGTGCCGCAGCCACAATCGAGGACACGGAGGCCGGAGAGGTCAAGAGAGAGAAGTTCTGAGACAATCATCTTCGTCGTCTCGTGGGCACCATTGCCGAACGCCATGGTCTGGTCGATGGCAATGGAGATGGGGGCCTGGAGCATCAGCGACGAGGCGTCAGGGCTGGAAGCATCGTATATGATGCAACGGTCGCCGACACGTATAGGCTCGAAGACCTCCTTCTCATACTCGGCATTCCAGTTCTCGGGCTCCACCTCGTCGGTAGAAAAGGTTATGACAGCCTCGACGATAGGGAAATCAGCAATTATCTGGCTGACCATATCGGGATTATATAACTGTGTCTGGACATAAGCGTCCAAGCCTTTATCGGTATCTGCGAACGACTCATAGCCTGCCTCGGCGACAGCATCGGCAAGGAGGTCACGGCATGGCTGGAGGAGGTCGTCGTTGACAGCAATAGTGAAATGTGTTACGTTATAATCCATATTCAAAAGTTTATGGTTTCTGGACGTGCAGCAGATGAATGCGGGCAATGAGCATAAAAGACATGCCTCCAACAAACATTATATAATAAAAGGCGGGGCTTACAAGCCTGGTGAGAGGACAGTAAGCGACTGCCAGTGGAGACTCTTGGGCATGATATACGCTAAAAGCGAACAATATCCAAGAAAGCATCGGCCGCTACACAAAAATCATTAAATGTCAGCACAAAATTACAAAAAATAGGGAAAATCCTCGCACGTTATAGGGAAATTCCGTATATTTGCATATAATTTTCTGATAATTTTGCAGTCAAGAAGAACGAAACACCTAAAAAACAAGAAGAAAGGAACATGTATATGAAACGTTATCTATGCTTATTGCTTTTTGCTTCTGCACTCGTAATGCCGGCAAACATGTCAGCACAGGACGACATGTACTTCACCCCGACAAAGAGCGATATAGCAAAAGCGAAAAAGGAACGTAAGAAGATAAAGGAGGCGAGCAACACTGCCCGCTATAACGCTGAAACATACTACAGCGGCATAAACAAGAGCGACGACGAGTATAACAGGCGTAACACACGGAAGGACTTCAAACCCTACGAGCCTGACGTGAAGGAGCCTGGCGACTCGCTGTATGACGATGTAATAGAATTCACCGTAGGCGACGGAACATACCAGGCCAGCAACGACGAGGTGAGAGTGGACACCGTATACAAATATATAGTGGTGGACGACGATGACTATCTCTACTGCAGGAACATGGCAAGATTCTATGATTTCTACTGGTGGGACAGACTGTACGGCCCATGGTACTGGAACAGGCCGATAAGCTGGTATGCGGGATGGTACGACCCATGGTATGACCCATGGTACGCCTCATGGTGGTACTCTTCGTGGTATGACCCATACTTCTCGCCATGGTACGACCCATTCTACTACTGGTCATTCTCCCGCTGGGACTACAGAGGATGGTGGGGATATGGTGGATGGTGGGGTTGCCACCAGCCAATCATAGGCTACTATCCATCGGGCGGAGGCGGTGGAGCGCCGTCAGGTTCGCGCTACCATCCATGGGCAGGAACATCGAACCACAGACTGAACGCTCAGAGAAACATCTCTGGAAGCAAGAGCTACGACATAGCAAAGCGCAACGGAGAGACGACAACAAGGCATCTGGGGCAGGGATACCGTGGCAACACTAACCGCAGCTACAGAGACTACAACACATACAACAACACGAATGGAAGCCGCAGCATATACAACAGTAACCGCAGCTACAGCACATCGTCGTCATCATCGCCATCATACAGCGGTGGAGGACATAGCGGAGGCTCATTCGGCGGACACAGCGGCGGCATGAGCGGCGGTGGAAGTCGAGGCGGCTCATTCGGTGGAGGAAGACGATAACCATAAAGAGAAGAGCCTCGACGAGAAGAGAAGAAAAGAAGAAAGAAAAACAAAGATAAAAGAATGAAAGAAGACATGACAAGACATATGATAGCCATCGCGGCTCTTGGGCTTGTATCGCTCAGCGTTGCCGCACAGGAGACATACCAGAGCAGCGCACTCGCCGGCGACGACCTTAACGGCACAGCACGCTATGTGGGAATGGGCGGAGCAATGGAAGCCCTCGGAGCAGACCTGTCGACGATGGGGACAAACCCTGCCGGCATAGGACTGTTCAGGAAATCACAGGCAGCGGTGTCATTCGGATTCCAGAGCATCGAGGGTAACGAGCTGTCATTCACCGACGCATCGCGGACAAAAGCAAGCTTCGACCAGGCAGGAGCTGTGGCGACAATGAAGACAGGAGTGGACTCATACCTGAACTTCGGGTTCAACTACCACAAATCGCGCAACATGAACCAGCTGCTCTTTGTAGCCGACAGGCTCTCGAACGCATCGCAGAACAAGCTGTCATACATAAAATACCATACAGGGGCTATGACAGACTATAACTACTCACAGGTGGACCATCTGTATGACTATGTGCTGAACGGCATCGTGAACGACAAGGGGGAGATGCAGGAAGACTTCTACGAATACTACAACTCAAGCGCATACGAGACACAGAAGCAGCACGAGGGGTATATAGCCGACTATGACTTCAACATCAGCGGCAATATCCATAACCGTGTCTATCTCGGCCTGACAGTAGGGGTAAAGGATGTGAACTATAACAGCTACTCTCTCTACAGCGAGCAGATACTGAACGGTGACGATGTGACAAACATCGGGACAGTGGACATAGTTGACAGCCGCTCAATATCAGGAACAGGATTCAACCTGAAATTCGGCGCGATATTCCGCCCTGTAGAGACATCGCCCTTCCGCATCGGTGCATACGTGCATACACCGACATGGTACAGCCTGACAACATCGAACAGGACAACGATGTATAACAATCTGCCAAAAGAATGTGGCAATTATGATAACATGACATCGAGCGAGACGCTCGACTTCCGTCTCCACACACCATGGCTCTTCGGTCTCTCTGTGGGACATACCGTAGGACAGAACTTCGCCTTCGGCGCAACATACGAGTATACCGACTATGGGACACTGAACAACAGAGTCATAGACGGCGAGAGCTACGACCCATTCTGGGATGACTACCGCGAGCACACATCGCCTGACCGCGCCATGAACGAGAACACGAAGGAATACCTGAAAGGTGTCAGCACATTCAGAGTGGGCGCAGAGATGCGTATCGTGCCGGGACTGTCGGCAAGACTCGGATACAACTATGTATCGCCTAAGTTCAGCAAGTCAGGATATAAAGACGGCTCGATAGAGTCGCAGGGTACATACTACGCATCAGAGACAGACTATATAAACTGGCAGGACACCCACCGCATAACAGCTGGTCTCGGACTCGCCTTCGGCAACTTCACAGCCGACATAGCATACAAATACAGCACAACGAAGGGCGAGTACTACCCATTCATGAGCTACTATTCGAACGGCGACAGAAGCCTCGACAATATATGCGACATGGTGAAGGTGAACGACAACCGCCACCAGATTCTGATGACCCTGGGCTACAAATTCTGATGACAGAAACAATAGACCGGAAGCCGGAAGCAAGAAAAGAAAAACATGTTTCCGGCTTTCGGCTTGTCTGTGTATAAAAGGGACAAGATGGCTGACTATTCATCGGCATGGCGAGTCATCACACGGATAGTCACGGATTATTTCTTTTATCACGAAGATATCTCTTTGTCACGAAGATATTTCTTTTGTCACACGGAGAGTCACGGATGATTTATTTATCCCGAATTAGCGAATTAGCGAATTGTTCTTCACACGGAGAATCTATCTATCCCGAATTTGCGAATCTGCGAATTGTTCTTCACACGGATGGTCACGGACGGTCACGGAGGATTTCTATGGCATGAGACCTTTACTCTGGACATACTGAACAACGGGAAGGAATTTGCGAATTAATACTCACACGGATGGTCACGGAGAGTCTTTATATCCCGAATTAGCGAATTGTTCTTCACACGGATGGTTGCGGACGGTCACGGAGGATTTCTTTGGCATGAGGCCTTTACTCTAGACATACTGAACAACGGGAAGGAATTTGCGAATTAATACCAGCCAACTTGAAATATGGAACAACAATACCCATCACAACTGCTTGAGAAGGCAGTAAACGAATTCTCACGACTCCCCGGAATAGGAAGGAAGACAGCACTGCGCCTGCTGCTGCATCTGCTGAGACAGGAAGAAAGTGACGTGGAAAACTTCACAACAGCAGTGGCAGAGCTCAGAAAGGGAGTGAAATACTGCCACGTCTGCCATAATATCTCAGACAGCGATATATGCCCGATATGCTCCAACCCGCAGAGAGACAGGAAGACAATATGTGTCGTGGAGAATATCCAGGATGTCATGGCGATAGAGCGTACCGGACAGTATCACGGATTGTACCATGTTCTTGGAGGTATAATATCACCTATGGACGGCATAGGACCAGCGGACATAGAGATTGACAGCCTTGTGGAACGTGTCGGCGAAGGAGAGGTCGATGAGGTGATATTCGCATTGGCATCGACGATGGAAGGAGACACGACAAACTTCTATATCTCACGGAGACTGCAACAGTATAACATAAAGATGTCAGTCATAGCACGCGGAATATCTGTCGGTGATGAACTGGAATATACTGACGAGGTGACATTGGGACGTTCTATACTGAACAGGACATCGATATAAATAACACTGCACACCTGCTTAATCATTGAAATACAATAATTGCACACATACCTAAACTTATGGAACCAGAAGAGAACAGCAAACAAAAGAGTCTCATGACGCTATTCTGCTCAGAATTAGCATTGGCAGTGGTGATAATCATCATGTACGAGACGAACATCATACTTGAAGGAGGAATGACAGGTGATAACAGCACGGAATTTCTCGTGACAACAATGATGGAACTGATAACAATAGCCATGATACCTCTTGCGCTGAAACTGTTTAAGATAGAGAAGGTAGCCAAATACATAAAGAAGAAAGGCGCAGAGGGGCACTATTATGCCGCTATAGCACGGATGCAGATGCTCATGCTGCCAATGCTGGCAAACATACTTCTGTACTACGGGTTCATGAAGGTGGCTTTCGCATACCTCAGCATAATCCTCGCCTTGGCTCTCATATTTATCATACCAACAAAGACACGATGCGACTCAGAGCTTTAGAACCCGAAGACCTCGATATCCTTTACACGATAGAGAACGACCCATCGCTATGGTGGCTCAGTTCAAGGACAGCCCCATTATCCAAATATCATCTTAGGGACTATATAGCAAACAACGAGGGTGATATATATAAAGATGGACAGGTGAGATATGTCATAGAAGAAGGTGGTGAGGTGGCGGGCCTTATAGACCTTTTCGATTTCTCGCCGAAGGACAGAAGGGCAGAGATGGGAATAGTCGTGAGGAACGAATATCGAAGGCATGGTCTCGCTAATGCTGCTATAGAGAAGATAAAGGAGACAGCAAGGAGAGACATCGGTATGCACCAGATTTACGCTATCGTGCCAGAGACAAACAGAGAGTCGACAAACTTGATGGACAAGGCAGGATTTGTACGGTCAGGAGAGTTGGCAGACTGGGTTTACACCGATGGAAAGTATGAAAATGGGATTATATTGCAGTTTTTTTTATAATTTCTATGGAAAAAAGTTGGTAGGTTCGGAAAAAAGTATTACCTTTGCATCCGCTAAGACAAAAGGCATAGTTTTCGTCCTATCATAAGAGAGTCTGAAAGCTTGACGAATGGATTAATCCTGAATATGTCAAGGACTGGGAGCAAGGACGTAGAACAACATTCTGGTGCGTTAGTTCAGTTGGTTAGAATGCCAGCCTGTCACGCTGGAGGTCACGAGTTCGAGCCTCGTACGCACCGCTGGGAATGTAGAAGCCAAGAAAGTCAAAGCGAGAAAAAGATGTCTGGTGCGTTAGTTCAGTTGGTTAGAATGCCAGCCTGTCACGCTGGAGGTCACG
>OBLI01000983.1_pt1 | contig 29400 bp, 25 predicted proteins | sample 1519701 | NCBI WGS metagenome assembly OBLI01 (sample SAMEA3663005, study PRJEB22513) | pig gut metagenome | biome: pig gut; feature: pig-associated habitat; material: faeces | place: France | collected 2012 | reverse complement strand
TTCGATTCATGTGTTTCACTGTTCAGTTATCAAGGTTCCTGTCGTTCTTTTCTTGCGACAGCTTTTATATTATACCAAAGCTGTTTCTGTTTGTCAAGAACTTTTTTAACTTTTTTAAAATTTTTTATCAGTTGTTGTCGTTTTCCGCGACAGCTATATCAGATTACCACATCTTCATCAGCTTGTCAACAACTTTTTTATTTTTTCTTTGGGTTTCTACATTTCTGTAAAAGCCCAAAGAAAAAAAGCGGAGAAAGAGGGATTTGAACCCTCGCACGGCGCGAACCGTCTACACCCTTAGCAGGGGCGCCTCTTCAGCCACTTGAGTATTTCTCCAACGCCTGAATAATTTCTTATTCAATTAGCTCAACTACGTGAGCAAAACTTATTATACTTAATAATCTACCAGTTGTCAATCATTTTTTTTCATTTTTTTCAATTATTTTTACAATCCTGTTTTTCACTTCTTCTGCAATTTCCACTGATTTCATATCTTTATATTCTTCATAATAAATTGGCGGAAGAAAATGCACCTGTACGGTTACCTTTTTAATGGAATTGGTATCGAAAGGTTTATAAGCATCAATCAGCGCAACTGGAACAATTGCGCACTTTGATTTCATAGCACTCTTAAAACTTCCGCCTTTGAATTCATTAACATGATTGGGATTTTTTGTACGTGTGCCTTCGGCAAATATCAGATAATTTCTTCCGGCCTGCACTTCTTTTGTAACCTGTTGAATCACACGCATTGCCTGTTTTACATCTTCCCGGTCTAATGCATATGCCTTCATACATGCAAATACCTGTTTTAAAAAGGGAATGCTCTGAATCTCTTTTTTCATTACAACAGAAAAAGGAGTCGGACTGGCTTCTATAATTGCAAGCACATCAAATAATCCCTGATGATTTGGAAAAAACATGAATCCATTTTCTTTTGGGATATTTTCCTGTCCGTAAACTTCAATATTTACTCTTCCACCTTTTATAGCACGATGATCTATATAACGAAGCAACTGATATCTTTCTTTTTCTGTATATTTTTCTATATGGTTTGCATAATAACAAAGTTTGAACCACAGATAAGGTACATGGATAATATTATACAATACCATTAAAATAATTCTCTTCATGTATTTTCTCCCAAATATAAGTACTTCTGTTATTGTTTATTCGAATCGGTAATTTTTTGCAGACTTTTTGACAGATCTTCTTCATATGAAGGATTTTTTCTTATAAACTGTCTATAATCCCTCTCATAAGTTTTATATTCATCTGTTTTCATGAATTTCCTGTACTCTTTTCTGGAATTTTCACTCATATCCTCTGTAACATCTTTTGCCGGTACAATATAATATTTCTTTTGTTTCTTTTGTACATAGTAAAATGACATTGCAGGTATTTCAAGAGTTTCTGAATTCTTTTCCTGCTTTTCCATATTATAAATTACATATACCAATTCAAATCCATTAAAATTTCCAAGTGACTCACATTTTGTAAATTTAACAGAATCTGCTCCATGAGCCTGAAACAAATTCATATTATAATTCACTTCCTGAGACAGTTCTGATGGTACTTTATCCTTTTTACTTAACCCAAAACATTGTTTTACTGCATTCTCATCTCCCTTTATATAAGCCTGAATGATCGACTTGGTTACATTCTCCGGTGATTTCGTACTTACATTTACACCACATCCACTCAGTGACAGCAGCAAAAATGTTGCTGTCACTAGCAGAAGAAGCCCTCTTAGTTTTCTCATTATTCTTCTCCTTGTGTTTCCACCGCTTCAGACTCCTCTGTTTTCTCTGGTTCTTCTTTTTCTCTTACCTTTGCAATGCTTGCTATTGTAATATCATCTTTCAGATTCATCAGTTTTACCCCTGAAGTAATTCTCCCAAGAATCGAGATATCTCGGCATTCCAAACGTATAATAATTCCTTCTGTCGTGATAAGCATAATATCATTGTCTTCGTTTACTGCTTTTACACCAACTACATTTCCTGTCTTTTCTGTTATCTTATAACATTTAACACCTTTTCCGCCTCTGTTCTGACACGTAAATTCACCTATAGACGTTCTCTTTCCCATTCCTTTTTCTGATACAATAAGCAAATAATCCCCCTGACAGTTCAACTGCATTCCTATTACTTCATCATTATCCTGAAGGTTAATTCCTCTTACCCCCATAGATACACGACCGGTCTGTCTTACATCGGTTTCATGGAACCGAATACACTGTCCAAATTTTGTAACAAGAATAATATCTTTTTTACTGTCTGTGAACTTCACCTCAATCAGTTCATCATCATCCCTCAAAACAATTGCAGCAAGTCCTGTTTTTCTTACATTACAATAATCTTCGATTGGAGTTTTCTTCACAATTCCTTTTTTTGTAGCCATAAAAAGGAAATTTCCCTTTTTAAAATCATTAATGGGAATAACTGCCGTTATTTTTTCCTGTGATTGAAGAGAAAGCAGATTAATAATTGCGGTTCCTCTTGCAGTACGTCCTGCTTCTGGAATTTCGTATGCTTTTAATCGATATACTCTTCCCATATTGGTGAAAAACATCAGATAATGATGCGTAGTCGTCATAAGAAGCTCTTCTATATAGTCATCTTCTATTGTAGTCATTCCTTTTATGCCTTTTCCGCCTCTGTTCTGACTTCGGAAATTATCCACTGTCATACGTTTAATATAACCAAGTTTTGTCATTGCAATAACTGTATTTTCTTTTGGTATTAAATCTTCCATTGACAGATCATACTCATCAAATCCTATTGTTGTTCTTCTGTCATCTCCATACTTCTCAGAAATAACCAGAATTTCTTCACGGATTACTCTGAGAAGCAGACACCGATCTTCCAGAATTGCTTTTAATTCTTTTATTTTTTTCACTAATTCATCATATTCTGCCTGTAATCGTTCTCTTTCCAAACCTGTCAATGCACGCAGACGCATATCAACGATTGCCTGTGCCTGCACCTCAGTAAGTGCAAAAGCCTCAATTAATCCTTCTTTTGCTTCCTGTGTATTCTTGGAACCACGTATGATACGAATAACTTCATCTATATTTTCCAGCGCCTTCAATAAGCCTTCTAATATATGAGCTCTTTCCTGAGCCTTATTTAAGTCATACTGTGTCCGTCTTGTTACAACTTCTTCCTGATGTTTCAGATAATATTTTAACATTTCAAGAAGATTCAATACTTTTGGTTGATTATTTACAAGCGCAAGCATGATTACACCAAATGTATCCTGAAGCTGGGTATGCTTATACAACTGATTCAAAATTACATTGGCATTTGCATCTCTTCTAAGTTCAATACAGATACGCATACCTTCTCTGTTAGAATGATCATTAATCGATGTAATTCCATCAATTTTTTTATCACGTACCAATTCCGCCATTTTTTCAATAAGACGCGCTTTATTTACCATATAAGGCAATTCTGTTACAATAATCTGACTCTTTCCATTTGGAAGTGTCTCAATATTTGTAACTGCACGTACCCTTATTTTTCCACGCCCTGTACGATATGCTTCTTCGATTCCTCTTGTTCCAAGAATCGTTGCACCAGTGGGAAAATCCGGTCCTTTTATAATAGATAAAATTTCCTCAACTTCCGTTTCCCTGTTTTCTTCTACAATATTATCAATAATTTTTACAACTGCTGCTATGGTTTCACTCAAGTTGTGAGGCGGAATATTCGTAGCCATACCAACAGCAATACCAGATGTACCATTTACTAAAAGATTTGGATATCTGGCTGGAAGTACTATCGGCTCTTTTTCCGTTTCATCAAAGTTCGGCGAAAAATCAACTGTATTTTTATTAATATCAGCAAGCATTTCCATAGAAATTTTACTAAGACGTGCTTCTGTATATCGCATAGCTGCTGCACCATCACCATCAACCGATCCAAAATTACCATGTCCGTCCACCAGTGGATAGCGAGTAGACCAATCCTGTGCCATATTTACCAAAGCTCCATAAATAGAGCTGTCACCATGAGGATGATATTTACCCATAGTATCACCAACAATACGTGCACATTTTCTGTGAGGTTTATCTGGTCCGTTATTCAGTTCGATCATTGAAAACAGAATTCTTCTTTGTACCGGCTTTAAACCATCTCTTACATCTGGAAGTGCCCTTGACGCAATAACACTCATAGCATATTCAATGTAAGAGGATTCCATCTTTTTCTGTAAATCGACTTCTTCTATTTTGTCGAAAATATTATCTTCCATTTTGCCTCTCCTTAACCTTGGTAAAATAAATTAGATATCAAGATTCTTCACATATTTTGCATTTTCTTCAATGAACTCACGTCTAGGCTCTACTTTATCTCCCATAAGTGTTGTAAATGTCAAATCCAATTCTGAGGATGCTTCTTCGTCCATAGTCACTTTAAGAAGAATACGACGTTCGGGATCCATGGTAGTTTCCCAGAGTTGCTCTGCATCCATTTCTCCAAGTCCTTTATATCGCTGTATACGGTTACTGTTATCCCGTCCAATTTCATTCAGAATCTGTTCCTGTTCTTTCTCTGAATAAGCATAATACACTTTTTTATTCCTCTCTATTTTAAACAGAGGAGGTTTTGCAAGGTATACATGCCCTTGTTTAATCAGCTCCGGCATAAATCTGTAAAGGAATGTAAGAAGTAATGTAGCAATATGCGCTCCATCTACATCCGCATCTGTCATAATAATGATTTTGTTATATCTCAGCTTTGTAATATCAAAATCCTCATGAATACCGGTTCCAAATGCAGTAATCATAGCTTTAATCTCTGCATTCGCATAGATTTTATCCAATCTTGCTTTCTCTACATTCAGAATTTTTCCTCTTAATGGAAGAATAGCCTGTGTTGCGCGGCTTCGTGCTGTCTTTGCTGAACCACCGGCGGAATCTCCTTCTACTATATAAATTTCACATTTGGATGGATCTTTGTCCATACAATCTGCCAGTTTACCTGGCAGGGACATTCCTTCCAATGCTGTTTTTCTTCTTGTAAGGTCTCTTGCCTTTCTTGCTGCATCTCTGGCTCTTTGAGAAAGAATGGATTTTTCCACTATAATTTTTGCCACAGAAGGATTTTGTTCCAGATAAATTTCCAGCTGACTGCTTACAATATTATCTACGGCTCCTCTTGCTTCACTGTTACCCAGTTTCTGTTTTGTCTGCCCTTCAAACTGAGGGTCTTCGATTTTTACACTGATAATTGCAGTCAGACCTTCTCTTATGTCTTCACCAGTAAGATTTGCGTCACTTTCCTTCAACAATTTGTTCTTTCTTGCATATTCATTAAATGTTTTAGTAAGTGCATTTCGGAAACCAACTACATGTGTACCACCTTCCGGTGTTGTAATATTATTTACAAAGCCATACGTATTTTCTGTGTAAGAATCATTATGCTGCATGGCAACTTCTACCATAACATGGTCTTTCGTTCCCTCAAAATAAAGAATATCTTCATAAAGTGCCGTATTACTTCTGTTCAGATACTGCACAAATTCCCGGATTCCACCCTCATAATGAAACACAGATTCTCTGGGTTCCTCTTCTCTTAAATCTTTTGCAATAATCTTAAGGCCCTTTGTAAGGAAAGCAATTTCTCTGAATCTGTGTTTTAAAGTACTGAAGTCAAAAACGGTTTCTTCAAAAATTTCAGGGTCTGGATGAAAGGTTACCGTTGTTCCTGTTTTTTCCGGCTCACAATCTCCAATTACTTTTAATTTGTAAATTGTTTTTCCACGTTCATAGCGCTGACGGTAAATTTTTCCTTCGTGATAAATGGTTACCTCTAACCATGTAGAGAGTGCATTTACGACAGATGCACCTACCCCGTGAAGTCCGCCGGATACTTTATACCCTCCACCACCGAATTTTCCTCCGGCATGAAGAATCGTAAATACAACTTCAACTGCAGGAATCCCTGCTTTGTGATTGATCCCCACAGGGATACCTCTTCCATTATCTATAACTGTAATTGAATTATCTTTATTTATACTTACTTCAACGGTATCACAATATCCGGCTAATGCCTCATCTACTGCATTATCCACGATTTCATACACAAGATGATGCAAGCCTCTTGCTGAAGTGCTTCCAATATACATGCCTGGTCTTTTTCTTACTGCCTCCAGTCCCTCAAGTATTTGAATTTGATCTGCACCATATTCTGTTTTAATTTCTGTATTCATGCATTTCCTCCTGTTTTCAGACAATCATGCCTAAACAATAATACTCCCATTTTCTATCTTAAAAATTTTATTAATTTGAAACCTCTTATCTACAAAATCGTCTAACCCTGTACAGGTAATCATGGTCTGTATATTTTTTATACTGTTAAGTAGATAATTTTGTCTATTAGAGTCAAGCTCAGACAGAACATCATCCAACAACAAAATTGGAATATCCCTGATTTTTTTTTCAACCAGATAAATTTCCGATAATTTCAAAGACAAAGCCGCAGTACGCTGCTGACCCTGAGAACCAAATTTTCTTATATCTATATTATTTATTTTTACACATAAGTCATCCCTATGAGGACCTGATGAGGTATTTCTAAATTTAAAGTCTTTTTCTCTGTTTTTTAAAAGAACCTCCTCAAAGTTCACTCCAGCAGTATTTGGCTCATACCTCAATTCTATTTTTTCTTTTTGTCCGGTAATACTGCTATGTATCTCTCCAATAATATCATTCATATCCTGGATAAATGCCTGGCGGCTTTCAATAACAGATTTTCCATAATGAACCAACTGTTGATCCCATACATCAAGTGTACTCATAAGACTGCTCTGCACTGCCATATCTTTCAGAAGCTTATTTCTCTGGTTTAAAACCTGATTATAATTATACAAATCCGAAAGATATATTTTATTAAGTTGACATAATTCTGAATCAATAAATCGCCTTCTCTCACCTGGACCATTTTTTATAATATTCAGATCTTCCGGTGAAAAAAATATAATATTTACAATACCAAAAAGCTCCTTTGCCCTACGTATGGGAATCCCATCGATAGCAATTCCCTTAGCTTTATTTTTTTTTAAATGCATATCTATCTTATGAGATATTCCATTTCTATTCACTCGCATTCTTATATGCGATTCTTCCTGGTCAAATCGAATCATCTCTCTGTCTTTGCTGCCTCTGTGTGATTTTGTGGTACCACAAAGATAGACTGCTTCAAGAATATTGGTTTTTCCCTGGGCATTATCTCCATAAATAATATTGGTTCCCTTATCAAAAAACATAGATAATCCAATATAGTTTCTATAATTTTGCAATTCTATTGATTCAATATACATGTAAGCACCTGTATTTATTTTGTAATTTTTATTTCCTGTCCTTCAAAAAGAACAATGTCACCGTCATAAAGTTTGCGGCCCCTTCTTGTATCAATTTCACCATTTACACTTACAAGACCGTCCTGAATGACATATTTTGCTTCAACTCCGTCTTCTACAAGGTTTGCAGCTTTCAAAGCCTGGCCTAATTTAATGAAATCATCTTTTAACTTAATCGTTTCCATAATTCCTCCTTAAATGGATATCTGGATTTTTATCTCCCTACTGCGTTAAAATTTACAGGAAGAATCAAATATACATATTTTCCTTCATCATCCCGTATAAAACATGGTGCTTTGGGATTCATAAGATAAATTGTAATTTCTTCTTCATCAATTACTTTTAATGCATCAATTAAAAATTTCGGATTGAAACCAATCAGAATATCTTTACCTGTTTTTTCTATATCAATTTCTTCTTTCATAGATCCGATTTGTGAATCAATGCGTAATTCCATGAAAGCATCTTCTATATGAATAATAATTGGTTTTTTATCGCCTTCTTTTACAAGAAGGGTTGCTCTGTCAATACAATCCAGAAATTCTTTTTTATTAATTTTTACTTTTGTTTCGTAATCACTGGAGAGCATCTGGTCAATTTTGAAATATTCTCCCTCAATTAATCGTGAAACAACTTTTGTATTTCCAAATTCAAAAAGAATATGATTTACTGCAAGGTAAATATCAACCATATCTTCTGTTTCACCGGATAAAATTTTACTGATCTCATTTAAAGTTTTTCCTGGGACTACAACTTTTTTATCCTGGCAATTTTCTTTTAACTCTATTTTTCTAATAGAAATACGATGTCCGTCCAGTGAGACAACTCTTAACGTGTTATTTTCAATCTGAAAAAGCTCTCCTGTCATGAGTTTATTGTTTTCGTTAGCTGCAATGGAGAAAATTGTCTGACGGATAATTTCCTTTAAAGTAAATTGAGAAACCCGTATACAATCTGTTTTTTCTATAAAAGGGAGATAAGAGAAATCTTCTCCTGATTTTCCTGGAATGTTAAATTTTGCTTTTTCACATGTAATGAGTGTGTTCAGGTTTTCATCCGTAATGATGGTAACATCATTATCTGGAAGTTTACGTATAATATCAGAAAAGATTTTTGCATCCAGGGCAATGCTTCCTTTTTCTTCAATATTTCCTTCAATAATTGTTTCAATGCCAAGTTCCATATCATTGGATGTAAATTTAATGTTGTTTGTTGATGCGTCGATTAGGATACATTCTAAGATGGGCATTGTTGTTTTTGAGGGAACGGCTTTCATAACAATATTGACACCTTTTAGCAATTCAGCTTTTGGGCAAATTAATTTCATAATGTGAATAACTTCCTTTCTGTGAAAAAGTGGTTTAATAATTATAATTATATTAAAAAATCCGTAGTCGCCGTCGTAGGGGATGTGAATTTGTGTATAACCCACGAAACACGTGAAAAATACGGCATTTGTTATCTGGATAACTTTGTGGGTTTATCTTGAACTTCCAGTGAATACGGTGTTGATAATCAGTGGTAAAAAAATGTGTTTTTTTTCAGTAACATTTTGTCCACATAAAATCAACAGGTATATCAACAGAAAATGTGGATAAATGAAAAAGATTTTCTGTGTGTTTGTTTATTACTTCGTCGGGTTTATTTTCTTTTTGAGAATATTGATGATTTCTCTTGTTTCATCTGATGTATCGACTTCTTTTTCAATACGCCGGATACCGCTCATAATAGTTGTATGATCTCGACCGCCAAGGCTGTCACCAATAATTTTCAGCGTAGTATCTGTCATATGTCGGCACAGATACATGGCAATTTGTCTCGGATAAGCAATTTTGGAACTTCTTTTATTTCCAATTAAATCGGCGGTTGTCAGATCAAAGTGTTCTGCAACTGTATTGATAATGAGTTCTGGTGTGATGGTGCGTTTCTGATTTGGAGAAATAATATCTTTTAAGACTTTTTCTGCCAGAGCAAGATTGATTTCTTTATTTTCAAGATTTGCATAAGCCATAATCTTATTAAGAGAACCTTCAAGCTCACGGATGTTTGATTTTACATTTTGTGCGATATATTCGATTACCTCATCATCAATATAATAACCGTCCAATTCTTCTTTCTTTTTTAGAATTGCCATTCGGGTTTCAAAATCAGGAGCAGAAATATCTACGATTAATCCCCATTCAAAACGGGAGCGAAGTCTGTCTTCCAGAATTTCCATATCTTTTGGAGGTTTATCCGATGAAATGATAATTTGTTTTTTCGCTCCATGGAGAGTATTAAAAGTATGGAAGAATTCTTCCTGGGTAGACTCTTTTCCTATAATAAATTGAATATCATCGATGAGGAGAACATCAATATTTCGGTATTTCTCACGGAATTTTGTCATAGTTGAATTATTTCCGTTACGGATGGATTCAATCAGTTCATTGGTAAAAAGTTCACTTGTTACGTAGAGGACTTTGGCTTCCGAATTTTTTTCCAGTACATAATGTGCAATGGAATGCATAAGATGAGTTTTTCCAAGACCTACGCCTCCATAAATAAACAGTGGATTATAGGCTTCTCCCGGAGATTCTGCTACAGCAACAGATGCAGCATGCGCCATTTTATTGTTGCTTCCCACTACAAAGGTATCAAATGTATAGCGAGGATTCAGGTTGGCCTTTTCAATATTTTCGTTTATTGTAATAGAAGACACAGGTGCCTGTACGGTTTCAGGCGGAATATCTTTGGGTTCGATAAGCGCAATGTCATACTCTTTTCCTGTTGCTTCAGAAACTGCAACATTTAATGGAAGTAGATATTTATTTCGAATGTAATTAATACCGATTTGACCTGTAGGAACTACAACTGTGACTGTATTTCCCTCTACTTTATGCACAGTAAGCGGTTCCAGCCATGTTTTAAAAGAAACATCTGACAATTGATGTTCGATTTTTATCATATTTAAAATATCCGTCCATTTTTCTTGTATTAGATGCATTTTTATATCTCCTGCCTAAATAGTATAATATTGAAAAGTTTTATATTCAGCAAATAACAATAGAAAGTCCGCATTGCGCACTTTCTATCGTAAAATGAAACATTATTAATATATATATTATAATAAAACAAGATTTTTAGCAACGTTTAAATGCAAGAAATGTGGAAAACTTGTCTAAATGTTAATAATGTGGATAAAATAATGTGGATAGTGCGATTCGGTAATAATTTTTGGATGTGGAAAAAATGTAATGTGGATAATGTGAATAGAAATATAACCAGAATTAACATGTCAAAAATCCTTGAAATTTAAGGATTTTTTAGAAAAGGGGAAAAAATAATGTGAAAAAAAGCGGAAAGTTATCCACAAATAATCCACAATTTGTGGATAATCTTACGTAAACCACGAAATGTTAATAAGTATGTGAAAAAACTAGGAAAAACAAATAAGACAAGACGAGTTATCCACAGATTGTGAATAATTTATCAACATAATTAGACTTCTTGTGGAAAATCACCAGCATTTTCCAAGGTAAAAAAACGTGAAAAAAATAAAAAAAGAAATGAAAAATAGCTTGACTCTGCAAAGGTTTATGCATATAATTGAAATGATGTTTTCTATCATGCATAATTATAGGAATACTATCTTAATAACAATGATAGATATTTGGTCAAAGGAGGTGCCTGGAATATGAAAATGACATTTCAGCCAAAAAAGAGACAGAGATCCAAAGTTCATGGATTCAGAGCTAGAATGAGCACAAAAGCTGGAAGAAAAGTTTTAGCTGCAAGAAGATTAAAAGGAAGAAAAAGATTATCAGCTTAAGACCGCAGATATGTGGTCTTTTCTTCTCTTTTTATTAAAGGATGGTTTATGAAATATTCAGAGTCGTTAAAAAAGAACAAAGATTTTCAACTGGTTTATAAAAAGGGAACATCATTTGCAAATCGATATCTGGTTATGTATGTATTAGAAAATCAGTTGAATAAAAACAGAGTTGGAATATCCGTGAGTAAAAAAGTCGGAAATAGTGTTGTCAGACATCATTTGGCCAGACTTATAAGAGAGAGTTACCGTTTAAATGAAGAAAGATTCAAATGCGGATATGATATAGTAATAGTAGTCAGGGTAAATGGAAAGGAAGAGGGATTCCATTCCATCGAAAGTGCGCTCATGCATTTAGGTAAACTCACCAAAATCATAAAAAGTGAAGAGAATGAAGAAAATATTAATTAAGTTAATCAGGTTTTATCAAAAGTATTTATCCCCGTTAAAGAGTACACGTTGCCCTTATATACCTACGTGTTCTCAATATGGATTGGAAGCAATTGAGAAATATGGTGCAGTCAGGGGCAGTGTTCTGGCCTGTTGGCGGATTTTGAGATGTAATCCATTTTCAAAAGGCGGATATGATCCGGTACCTTGATTCGTTGAAGGATAAAATAGGCTACCGGCTTTAAGGAGGAAAATTATTTGGGTGCGTTACTGAGTAAAAGTACAATGCCGATTGTAAAATGGGTGGCCGAGGTTATGGGCTGGCTGATGAACGGCATTTACAGTATTGGAATTACAAATTTAGGTCTTTGCATTATATTATTTACAATTATCATTTATGCATTTATGACACCACTTCAGATAAAACAGCAGAAATTTTCAAAAATGAATGCTGTAATGTCACCGGAATTGCAGAAGATCAGTAAAAAATATAAGAATAAAAAAGATCAGGCATCTCAGACGAAGATGCAGGAAGAGACAATGGCTGTATATGAAAAGTATGGTGTGTCTCCTACAGGAAGCTGTCTTCAGATGTTTATCCAGATGCCGATATTCTTTGCATTATATCAGGTTATTATTAATATTCCGGGATATATTAGCGGAATCAGAGAAATTTTTGAACATGCAGTCGTAAAGATTACAAGTGTAAACGGATATGCAGAGATTCTTTCTAATTTTATTTCAGAAGAAGGAATCAGAACTTATACATGGAAAGCAGACAGTGTAACAGATAATCAGATTATTGACGTATTGTATAATCTGTCTCCATCTCAGTGGACAAAACTGGGTGAAATCAGTGATTTCAGCGGTTTTTCGGATGTATTGGCAAAAACTGCAGAAACACTTCAGCCTATGCAGAATTTCCTGGGATTGAACATTGCAGATACACCATTATCTTTGATTAAAATGGGATGGAGTTCCCATACTTATGTATTGATTTTGGCAGCAATATTAATTCCTGTTTTATCATGGCTTACACAGATGTTAAATATCAAGTTGATGCCAGTAGCAAGTACAGATGATTCAAACAGCCAGATGAATGCAACAATGAAGAGCATGAATACCTTTATGCCTCTGTTTTCTGCATTTATTTGTTTCTCATTCCCTGTTGGTATTGGTATTTACTGGATTATTGGTTCTTTGGTTCGTTGTATTCAGCAGTTGGTGATCAATAGACACCTGGATAATATGGATATGGACGATTTCATTAAGAAGAATCAGGAAAAAATGGCAAAGAAACGTGCAAAAGCAGGATTGCCTCCTCAGAAAATTACACAGCAGGCAAAGATTAATGTAAGAAATATAGAAGAGCCTAAGAGAAAAACTGCGGAAGACAGACAACAGGATACAAAAAATATATCGGGTTATTATACCAATATTCCGGAAACAAAACCAGGCAGTCTGGCTTCAAAAGCCAATATGGTTGCAGAATTTGATAAAAAGAACAAAACAAAGAAAAAATAACGGTGGGGAGAAATGTTATGGAATTCAGAGAATTTTCTGCTAAAACTGTAGATGAAGCGATAACAAAAGCCTGCCTTGAATTCGGAGTGTCCAGTGAGAAGCTGGAAATTCAGGTGATTTTTGAAGGTAGTTCGGGGTTTTTTGGATTAGGTGCAAAACCTGCCAGAATTCGTGTACACAAAAAGGAAGAAATATTGCCGGAAGAACCAGTCGTAGAAAAGGTTATTCCGGTAAATGAAAAGAAGGTTGTAAAAGAGCCTGTAAAAGAAATCAAAAAAGAAGTAAAAAAAGAAATTAAAAAAGAAATTAAAAAAGAGAATCCGAAACCTCAGGAAGAAAAAAAAGAAACAGCAAAACCCAGGGAAGAAAAGAAAGTAGTCGAAAGAAGCGAGGAAGAAATCGCAGCGATTAAAGAAGATGCCCTTAAATTCTTAAATGGTGTATTTAAAGCCATGGAACTTGAAGTGGAAATGAAAATGGATTATAAGGATGCCGAAGGCAATCTGGATATCGAATTTCTGGGCGAAGATATGGGGATTTTGATTGGCAAGAGGGGACAGACGCTGGATTCTCTTCAGTATCTTACAAGCCTTGTAGTCAATAAAGGAAGACAGGGATATATTCGTGTAAAACTGGATACAGAGGATTACAGAAACAGAAGAAAAGAAACACTCGAAAATCTGGCAAAAAGCATTGCTTATAAAGTCAGAAAAACAAGAAAACCTGTTTCTCTGGAGCCGATGAATCCATATGAAAGAAGAATTATTCATTCTGCACTGCAAGGAAATCGTTATGTGGAAACTTATAGTGAGGGAAATGAACCTTATCGCCATGTAGTGGTAAAATTAAAGAGACAGTAATCAATGATAAAAAACGTTCTAGGTGAAAGCGTGAATGTTAGAGAAGGGTTTCTCTGTGCTTTTGCCTGGAACGTTTTCGCATATAAGGAGTGAAAGAAATGGCAGCAGAAACAATTGCAGCAATTGCAACAGCCATGAGTGCTTCCGGAATCGGCATTATTCGTATGAGTGGGCCAGAAAGTCGGAAAATAGCCAATCAGATATATCGTTCAAAAAATGGAAAAAAGAAAATGGAAGAAGTACCGTCTCATACCATTCATTATGGTTTTATTTATGATGGAGACGAAGAGATTGATGAAGTCCTTGTGATGGTGATGGATGGACCCAGAAGTTTTACAGGTGAAGATACGATAGAAATTGATTGCCATGGAGGTGTCCTGGCAATGCGTAGAGTACTGGAAACTGTAATTAAGTACGGAGCACGTCCGGCAGAACCGGGAGAATTTACAAAGCGGGCATTTTTGAATGGAAGAATTGATTTGTCGCAGGCAGAAGCAGTGATTGATGTGATTAATGCAAAGAATGAATATGCACTGAAAAGTTCGCTGAATCAGCTCAAGGGTTCCGTTCAAAAAGCAATAAAAGAAATAAGAGAAGATATTATTTATCACATTGCGTATATCGAGTCAGCCTTGGATGATCCGGAGCATATCAGTGTAGATGGATATGGAGAAACTTTGGCAAAATCCATAAGGGTACAAAAAGAAAAAATAGAAAAATTACTGGGAACAGTAAAAGAAGGAAAAATGATGAAAGAGGGGATCAAGACGGTTATTGTGGGAAAACCCAATGCCGGAAAATCTTCTCTTATGAATCTTCTTGTGGGAGAGGATCGGGCAATTGTAACAGATATTGCAGGAACAACCAGAGATATTCTGGAAGAAACAGTAATACTTCATGGAATTTCCCTCAAAATAGTTGATACTGCAGGAATTCATGATACAGAAGATAAAGTGGAACAAATCGGAGTAGGAAGGGCAAAAGAATATGCCAGAGATGCAGATTTGATTCTTTATGTAGTGGATTCTTCAAAACCGCTGGATGAAAATGATGAAGAAATCATGGAAATTCTCAATGGCAAGAAAGCGATTGTCCTTTTAAATAAGACGGATCTCGTTCCGCAAGTGACAGAAGAGATGCTTCGTGAAAAGCTGAATCATCCGATCATTCCTGTTTCGGCGAAAGAAGAACTGGGTATGGAACAGTTGGAAGTCTGCTTGAAAAATATGTTTTTTGAGGGAGAATTAACTTTTAATGATGAGGTTTATATTACCAATATAAGACATAAGACAGCCTTGGAAGATGCACTGTCAAGTCTTGTAATGGTAGAAAACAGTATAGAAATGCAGATGCCGGAAGATTTCTTTTCAATTGATTTAATGAATGCTTATGAGGCATTGGGAAGTATTGTCGGTGAGTCTGTAGGAGAAGATTTGGTAAATGAAATTTTTTCAAAATTCTGTACAGGAAAATAGATAACGTGAGAAAGGATACGACAAAATGAACAATCTTGTAGAAAATTATGATGTGGCAGTCGTAGGTGCAGGACATGCAGGATGTGAAGCGGCGTTAGCCTGTGCGCGTCTTGGTCTGGAAACCATTATGTTTACAGTAAGTGTAGATAGTATTGCACTTATGCCATGTAATCCCAATATAGGAGGAAGTTCAAAAGGTCATCTGGTGAGGGAAATTGATGCACTGGGTGGTGAAATGGGAAAAAACATAGATAAAACATTTATTCAGTCAAAGATGCTGAATGTATCCAAAGGACCTGCTGTACATTCTTTGCGTGCTCAGGCAGATAAACAGGAATATACAAGAAGTATGCGCAGAACGCTTGAAAATACAGATCATTTGGCAATAAAACAGGCAGAGATAACAGAGATTCTTGCAGAAGAGGGAAAGGTTACCGGTGTAAAGACTTATTCTGGTGCTGTTTATCAGGTGAAAGCAGCAGTATTGTGTACAGGAACTTATCTGAAAGCAAGATGTATCTATGGAGATGTGAGTAATTATACCGGTCCCAATGGTCTTCAGGCAGCGAATTATCTTACAGAATCGCTGAAAAAACTGGGGATTGAAATGTTCCGCTTTAAGACAGGAACACCAGCCAGAATTGATAAAAGAAGTATTGATTTTTCAAAAATGGAAGAGCAATTTGGGGATGAGAGAGTCGTTCCATTTTCGTTTTCTACGAATCCGGAAGATGTGCAGATTGAGCAGGCTTCCTGCTGGCTTACCTATACAAATGAGACAACGCATGACATTATCCGGAAGAACCTGGATCGTTCTCCTCTGTACTCTGGTATGATAGAAGGAACAGGACCAAGATATTGTCCATCCATAGAAGATAAAGTTGTAAAATTTGCAGATAAAAAGAGACATCAGGTATTTATTGAACCAGAAGGATTATATACAAATGAAATGTATGTAGGCGGTATGTCAAGTTCTCTTCCGGAAGATGTTCAGCATGAAATGTATCATTCTGTGCCTGGGCTGGAACATGCTAAAATTGTAAGAAACGCATATGCGATAGAGTATGATTGCATTAACGCAAGACAACTGTATCCTACACTGGAATTTAAAAAAATAAAAGGCTTGTTTTCCGGAGGGCAGTTTAATGGAAGTTCAGGATATGAAGAAGCAGCAGCACAAGGATTGATTGCAGGAATTAATGCAGCAATGGAGATTCTGGGAAAAGAAATGTTGATTTTGGACAGAGCGGAATCTTACATAGGCGTATTGATCGATGATCTCGTAACAAAAGAAAATCATGAACCCTATCGAATGATGACCAGCAGAGCTGAGTATCGATTGCTTTTAAGACAAGATAATGCAGATCTGAGATTACGGGAAAAAGGATACCAGGTAGGATTGATTACAGAGGAACAATATCAATATATACTCTGGAAAAAGGAAAAAATTCAGGAAGAATCAGAAAGAGTAGAGCATACGTTTGTAGGTGCAACAAAAGAAGTTCAGGAACTTCTGGAGAGATATGAAAGTACGCCTTTGAAAAATGGATGTTCACTTGCAGAACTGATTCGCCGCCCGGAATTGAATTATGATATTTTAGCTCCTTTGGATAAGAAAAGACCGGAACTTCCGGCAGATGTAAGAGAGCAGGTAAATATAAATATTAAGTATGATGGATATATCAGAAGACAAATGAAACAGGTAGAACAGTTCAGAAAACTGGAAAGCAAAAGATTGCCGGAATATATAGATTATGACGCAATCAGTGGCCTTCGTATTGAAGCAAAACAGAAATTAAAAGCGTATAATCCAGTGTCGATTGGACAGGCTTCCAGAATTGCAGGTGTATCGCCGGCAGATATATCTGTACTTCTTGTTTATATGGAATCCTTGAGAAAAGGAGAAAAATAAAATGAAAAACCAGTATGATGTAGCCGTTCTTGAACAGGCATGTGAAGTATTTGAAATTTCATTGACAGAGAAGCAGAAAAGTCAGTTTATTGCTTATTATGAATTGTTAGTTGAATGGAACAAATTTATGAATCTCACAGGAATTACCGAGTTTCAGGAAGTACTGATTAAACATTTTGCAGACAGTCTTTCCATTGTAAAAGCACTGGATATGAAAGAAATAAAAAGCTGTATAGATGTTGGAACAGGTGCTGGTTTTCCTGGGATTCCTTTGAAAATAGCATTTCCCCATCTGAAAGTAACGCTGTTGGATTCTTTGAATAAACGATTGAAATTTCTTGATGAAGTAATTATGCAGCTTGGTTTGGAAGAAATCAAAACGGTCCATGGACGAGCAGAGGATGGGGCAAGAAAACAGGAGCTTCGGGAATCTTTTGATTTAAGTGTTACACGGGCGGTAGCAAAAGTAAATGTGATCAGTGAGTATTGTATTCCTTATGTAAAAACAGGCGGATATTTTGTTGCTTATAAGTCTGGAAAAGTGGAAGAAGAACTTTTGGACGGACAGAAAGCGATTGCTATATTAGGAGGAAAACTTGAGAAAAAAGAAGAATTTATTCTTCCTCAATCGGATATGGAAAGAACAATTCTGCTCATAAAAAAAGTTAAGCAGACACCAAAAAAATATCCAAGAAAAGCAGGTACTCCGGCAAAAGATCCTCTTGTATAAGGAAAATAGAAACAGGCAATTTTGTAATTTTAATATTACAAAATTGCCTGTTTTTTGTTTTGCAGAGAAAGTCACAGAAAAATCACAGGATTATCTAATTTCTATCACAAATAGAAAATATAATAGAAAAGTGAAGGATAATTAAAGGAGGGAACATTTTGATTGAAGTAAAAAATTTAGTAAAAAAATATGGAAAGCATGTAGCTGTAGATCATTTGAATTTTACCATAGAAAAAGGTAAGATTTACGGTTTTCTTGGACCAAATGGTGCCGGAAAATCTACAACAATGAATATGATTACCGGTTATATCGCGTCTACAGAAGGTGAAATTTTGATTGATGGACATGATATTATGAAGGAACCGGAAGCGGCAAAAAAATGTATTGGATACTTGCCTGAAATACCGCCTTTGTATCAGGAAATGACTGTGCAGGAATATTTGAAGTTTGCAGCAGAGTTGAAAGCAATTCCAAAAGAAAAAATAGAACAGAATATAAAAGAAGTTATGTCAACTACAAAGTTGGAAGAAGTAAAAAGTCGATTGATAAAAAATCTTTCAAAGGGATTTAAACAGAGGACCGGGATTGCTCAGGCGCTTCTTGGATATCCAGAAATTATTATTCTGGATGAACCTACGGTTGGCCTTGACCCAAAACAGATTATTGAAATCAGAGATTTAATCAAAAGTCTTGGAAAAAAACATACAGTTATATTGAGTTCGCATATATTATCTGAAGTAAGCGCTGTTTGTGATCATGTACTGATTATTGATCATGGAAAAATGATTGCCAGCGATACGCCGGAAAATCTTGGAAAAATTGTAGCAGGAACCAATTCTCTTGAAATAACAGTCAGGGGGAAAGAAGAAGATATAAGAAAAGCAATGGATATGGTAGAAAATATTGAAGAGATGATCTATCATGAATCTTTAACAGAAGGTGCCTGTGATTTTACTGTGAAGATAGCAGGAAATCAGGATATGAGAGAAAATATATTCTTTGCCCTTGCAGAGGCTAAATATCCCCTTTTAAAAATGCAGCCTACAAATATGACTTTGGAAGATGTATTCCTGAAATTGATAGAGGACGAGGAGGTAGAAAGAAATGCGGGCAGTTTATAAAAAAGAATTAAAAGGTTATCTTACATCCATGCAAGGTTATGTGTTTATGGCATTTATATTACTAATAATCGGTATTTATTTTACTGCTTATAATCTGAATTATGCAAGTCCTGATTTTGGTTATACATTAAGTGCGATTACTTTTGTTTTTCTTATTATTACGCCAGTTCTTACGATGAGAATTATTGCAGAAGAAAAGAAAAATAAAACAGACCAGTTGCTTTTAACATCTCCGGTTCCTGTTTGGAAAATTGTACTTGGAAAATATTTGGGAATGGTTACAATTTATTTAATCCCGGTGCTGATTGCAGGACTTTATCCTTTTATTCTCAGTAAATATGGAACTGTTTCTTATTCTATGGCATTTACTGCTATCATTGGATTCTTTTTCCTTGGGTGTGCCAATTTATCCATCGGGTTATTTCTTTCTTCCATTACCGAGAGCCAGGTTATTGCAGCAGTGTTGACGTTTGCAGCCTTGTTTTGCAGTTTTATGATGAATGGAATTGAATCTTTTTTTTCGCAAACTGCAATTACTTCTATGATGGCATTCCTTGTGCTTGCTGTTGTTGCGGCAGTTTTTGTATATCAGATGACGAAAGATAATCTACTTACAGGAATAACCGGAATTGTGTTAGCAGGTATTGTCCTGATTGTTTATTTTGTAAAATCTTCTTTGTACGAAGGAGCGATTCAAAAGCTTCTGGATCTGCTTGCTGTAACGAATCATTTTGATAATTTTGTAGGCGGAATTCTGGATTTGACAGGAATTGTTTATATGCTTTCTGTAATATGCATTTTTGTGTTTTTGACAATTCAGTCTATACAAAAACGGCGTTGGAGCTGATTCTGTAAGAAAGAAGAAAGGAGAAAATGCAATATGAAAATAAAAAATGTCAAATCAGAATTGAAGAAAATTAATATAAATAAAATTATTAGTAATAACAAAGAAAAAAGAAATAAAAACAGAAAAAATCTTCGAAATGGATCTTATAGTGTGGGGATGATTGCGGTTTTTATAGCAATCATTGTAGTTTTTAATCTTGTGATTCAGGAAGTCCCTTCGAAATACCGTGAGATAGATTTGAGTACACAGAAACTGTACAGCATTGGTGATCAGACAAAGGAAGTTCTTGAAAATCTTGAAAAAGAGGTCACTTTGTATTTGGTTGCTCAAAATGGAACGGAAAGCAGTGAGATTGAAAAACTTCTTGAAAAGTATGAGGAAGGAAGCAAATATATAAAAGTAGAAAAAAAGGATCCTGCGGTAAATCCTAAATTTGCTTCTCAGTATACATCAGATGGATTAAGTAATAATAGTATCATTGTAGTCTGCGGAGATAAGAATAAAGTAATCGATAACAGTTCTTTATATGAAACATCTATAAATTATCAGACGTACAGCAGTGAAGTGACAGGCTTTGATGGAGAAGGCCAGTTGACAAGTGCAATTAATTATGTAACGTCGGAAGATATGCCTGTTATGTATACATTGGAAGGTCATGAAGAAGCTTCTATGAGTGATACTTTAAAAGACACCATTCAGAAAGCTAATATTGATATACAGTCATTGAATTTACTGACTATGGAAAGCGTACCGGAAGATGCAGATTGTCTCTTTATCTTTGCACCTGCAAAGGATATTTCGGATGAAGAAGCATCTAAAATAACAGATTATCTGGAAAATGGAGGAAAAGCTCTTATTGTTTCCAGTTATACAAGTGAAGATATGGCAAACTTTACATCAGTACTTGAAAATTATGGCGTGAAAACCGTGGATGGTATTGTTTTAGAAGGGGATAGTAATTATTATGTTTCTCAAAATCCATCGTATTTGCTTCCTGAAATTGAAAGTAATGAGATAACTTCTGAGTTATCTTCTTCAAGCAGATATGTATTGATGCCTCTGGCACAGGGGATTCAGAAAATAGATCATTATAGAGATACCCTTGAAATGGATGAGATTTTAACCACATCGGACAGTGCATATTCCAAAGTTAATGTGGAAAACATGCAAACAATGGAAAAAGAAAGTGGAGATATTGATGGGCCATTTAGTGTGGGGGTATCAATTAAAGAATCCCTGGATGATGAGAAAGAGACACAGATTGTATATTATTCTTCGGAAGCATTGTTTAATGACCAGATGAATACTATGGTTTCCGGAGCAAATTATGAATTGATATCATCCTCTGTTAACTGGATGTGCAGCAGTGAAGAGCAGGAGAATGTAGTTTCTATTGCAAGTAAAAGTTATGATACCACAACACTGATTATACCGGCTGCAGATGCAGCGTTTTGGAGCGTTTTTGTAATGATTGTTATTCCGGTATTTCTTTTGATATTCGGTGGAGCTGTATGGATGAAAAGGAGAAAACAGTAAATGAAGAAAAATAAATCGGGACTAATTATTGGAGTGGTAGTGCTTGCTGTTCTTGCCGGCTTGTATATAATACTTCATATCCATAACAGTAAAAAAGAGGATAGCAGTGAGGAAAGTAAAGAAACTACGGCTTTGGAGGTCAATACAGATGAAATAAAAGAAATATCTTTTGCATCGAAAGAAATTACCTATTCCTTCTCTAAAAATGATGACAGCTGGATTTATGTGGAAGATGAGAGTTTCCCTTTAGATCAGGATTCTTTTAAAGAAATTCTCAATAAATTTGAGTCTGTTCATTCAGAGAGAGAGATTGAGAATGCAGAAGATTTGTCAGAATATGGTCTGGATGATCCTGATATAAAAGTTACAATAAAAGATCAGGATGAGAAGCAGCATGTTTTAGAATTTGGAAGCGTTAATGATACAACAGGTAATTGTTATGTACGAATGGACAGTGATGATAAAATCATTTATATGGTGGATTCTTCATTAAAAGATGCGCTTTCTTTTTCTATAAATGATCTTGCAGAAAAAGAAGAATTTCCTTCTATTACAGTTACCACAATTACAAACTTGACAGTAGAAAAACCGGGAGAAGATACAGTTTCTCTGGTAAAAGATGAGGAATCTGCTACCGGATGGGAATATCGAAAAGGAAGTAGCGTAAAAAGAGAAGTCGATAGCTCAAAAACACAGGAATTATTGAATGCTATTTCCGGTTTCACGTGGAACGGTTTTGTGACAGCGGATACAGATAACCTTTCTTCTTATGGATTAGAGAATCCTGTAAAAATAATCGTTGATTACCAAATTACAGAAGAAGTAGAAGGTACGGATGATGGGCAGAATACGGAGGATTCCACTGAAACAATTACAACAGATAAAGAAGAAATTTTGCTGCTTGGAAATAAGGATGATAGTGGAGCGTATTATGCAAAACTGGATAGTCAATCTTATATTTATAAGATTCAATCATCTTCAGTGGAAGACTTGTTGAATATGGATCCAAAAGAATTAGTAAGCAATTATGTGTCAAATTATATATTTGCGGATCTTGATAACGTTATTATTACAATGAATGAAAATTCTTATGAATTCACAAAGAAAACAGAAGAAAAAGTAAAAGAATCCTCCGATGATTCGAACGAAAGTGATGAGGCAAGTAGTGAAGAAAAGACTGAAACCGAAACGGTAACAACTTATTATATGAATGGGAATGAAATAAGTATAGAAGATTTTTCGAATTTTTACAGTATAATAAGTGGTATGGAATGTCAGGAATGGTTGGATAATCTTCCTGAAATAAGAGATGTACCGGAATTTATTATTACATTTAATAAGGAAAATGGGATTCATTTGGTTACAGAGTATTATTCTTATGATTCAAACTTTTATCTGGTAAAAGACAGTAAAGGAAATGATTGCCTTGTAAATAAAATGAAGGTGAAAGAATTTAAAGATGCATTTTCAGAATTCCTTTCTGAACAAAATAAGTAAAAGAAAATGAAATGAAAAAGAGGAAATGTTTCACGTGAAACATTCCCTCTTTTTTAATCATCTAAAAATATTAGAAGTTGCTCTAATAATTGTTCAGGAGATTCTAACTGGGGAAGATGTTTGGAACCTTTTAAAACAAAGGTTTCAATTGCAGAATTATATTCTGTATATTGATTTAAAACATCTTCTTTATTTTCTTCTCCTTGTCCTTCAAGGATATAAAGGCTGTTGTTCAATTCTTTTATAGCATGAGAAATACTGTTATTTGTATAACGACCGATTATGCTTGAATACAAATATTTTGAATTGCTCATTCCTTTGTGCGCTGCTTCATAATAAATATCCAGCCATTCTGGTTTTATACTAAATGGATTATATAAATATTGTTCAGTGAATAATAATTGAATGTTGCTCTGGCAAGTGATCATATTATAAATCAATGTTCCAAATACCGGAATTTCCAATACAAATTTACACAGTTTGCTTCGTTTGCCAGGTACTTTGTTCAGAGTTCCGGGAGCAGGAGGATTGATCATAAGAATCTTTCCAAATAAATCATTCTCATTATGACATGCCAATAATGTAAAAGTGGCAGAAAAACCACTTGTTATAACATCGGTTTTTTCTTGAATGACATTTTTAATAAAATCTGTAATTGCCTGGACGTATAGATAATTTGTATAGGTGAGCTTCTGCTTGTCGGAACGTCCACATCCAGGTAAATCTAAAACATAAACAGTATGATTCTCTGAAAGTTTATCAATTAATGAATTCCATTCATAAGAAGAACTGTAAACGGTCAAATCGTGAATTAAAAGAAGTGGGGAACCAGTCCCTTTTTTCTTGTAAAAAATTTTTCCGAAACGCCAATGATAATAATTATTGGCAGTGAATTTTAACATTTGTTTTAGTGTTGCTGTTGCAAATATAAAGCGGTTAATAAAATAAACAATACCGGTTGCTATAGTAAATAGAATACTTATAGTTATTAATTTGTGTTTGTGATTTTTCATTCCTATTACCCCTTATAATTGTATTCCTTTCTATGATGATATTATAAAACATAGAGAAAAATTATACAAGTTTAAATTATTTGGTGATAGATATTCTTAGACAAAATGTTTCACGTGAAACATTTTGCCTATGTACAAAAAAAGTACAATAAAAAATGTTTCACGTGAAACATTAGTATGGAAATGAAAAAGAAGCTATGCTATAATAACCACGTAACAGGAGTAAATATTAGATTTATCAAAGGTAGAAAGAGGAATTTAATTGGGAAGAATAATAGCGATAGCAAATCAGAAGGGTGGAGTAGGTAAATCTACAACAGCCATCAATTTGTCTGCCTGTCTTGCAGAATTGGGACAAAAGGTACTTCTTATTGACATTGATCCTCAGGGAAATACTACGAGTGGAGTAGGGGTGGATAAAGATAATGTCAATGCGACTTTATATGAACTCCTTTTGGGTGAAAGCGAATTATCGGAATGTATTATTGAAAATGTATTCGAAAATTTATCCTTAATTCCTTCTAATGTCAATCTGGCAGGGGCAGAAATCGAATTGGTTGGTGTGGAAAACAGAGAATTTTTATTAAAAAATCACATTGATACCATTAAAGAAAACTATGATTTTATCATTATGGATTGTCCGCCATCTTTAAATGTATTGACTATAAATGCTATGACTACGGCAAATTCCGTATTGGTACCAATACAATGTGAATATTATGCATTGGAAGGCCTTACACAGTTAATACATACGATTGAATTAGTACAGGAACGGTTAAATCCTGAATTGATGATTGAAGGTGTAGTCTTTACAATGTATGATGCAAGGACTAATTTGTCTTTGCAGGTTGTAGAAAATGTAAAGAGTAATCTGAATCAGTCTATTTACAAAACCATTATTCCTAGAAATGTCAGACTTGCTGAAGCGCCGAGTTATGGTTTGCCAATAACCATATATGATAAGAAGTCGGTAGGAGCTGAGAGTTATAAGCTTCTTGCAGAAGAAGTATTGCACAGGGAGGATGAAGAATGGCAGTAAAACGAGGTGGTCTGGGAAAAGGCTTGGATTCTATGATTCCTATGTCTGATTCCGGAGCAATCAGAAAGAAAAAAACGGCACAGACATCCGTTCAAGATGCAGTAAAAGGAGAAAAAATAGTTGACATAACACAAATACAGGAAGGAACCGTCCAATTTATAAAATTGTCAAATGTAGAGCCTAGTCATGAACAGCCTAGAAAACAGTTTAATGAAGATGCACTTCTGGAATTGGCAGAATCTATCAAACAATTTGGCGTACTGCAGCCACTTCTTGTACAGAAAAAAGAGGATTATTATGAAATTATTGCAGGGGAACGACGCTGGAGAGCGTCCAAGCTTGCAGGTATCAAGGAAATTCCCGTTATAGTGAAAGAATTTTCAAGCCAGGAGGCTGTTGAAATCTCTTTAATCGAAAATATACAAAGAGAAGATCTGAATCCGATTGAAGAAGCAGTTGCATATAAAAGATTGATGGATGAATTTCATTTGAAACAGGATACGATTGCAGAAAGAGTATCAAAGAGTCGTACTGCAGTAACAAATTCCATGCGTCTTTTGAAATTGGATGATCGTGTGCAGCAGATGTTGATTGACGAGATGATAACAACTGGCCATGCAAGAACATTACTTGCTCTTGATAATAAAAATATGCAGCTGGAAGTGGCAGCAAAAGTGTTTGATGAAAAACTCAGTGTGCGTGAAACAGAACGTCTGGTAAAAGAGCTTTTGAATCCGGCACCAAAAAAACCGGAGAAAGAGATAGATGAAGCACAGGATTTAATCTATAAAAATCTGGAAGAGAAAATTAAACAGATTATCGGATCAAAGGTTGCCATTAACAGAAAAAGCAAGGACAAAGGAAGAATAGAAATCGAATATTATTCACAGGAAGAACTGGAACGTATAGTAGAACTGCTGGAAACTATAAGATAATGTACAGGGAGTTGTAAAAAAACAAATGAGTAAGTTGATTGAAAAGCTTCAGTCGTATTCCGGTATTTTTACACTTTTACTGCTGGTAGTTGTAATTATATTATTGGCAGTAGTATTTAACCTTTCGCTGGAAGTAAATCGGCTGAACCGTAAGTACAGACTATTCATGAAAGGGAAAGATGGCCAGTCTCTTGAAAAGTTGTTTAAGCGTAAGTTTGATATGATTGAAAAAGTTATGCTTGATACGGGTAACAATGCAGAAGAAATTGAAAAAGTAAAAAAAATCATGGGTAAGACCTTGAATAAATATAGCATTGTGAAGTATGATGCTTTTGAGGACATGGGCGGTAAATTGAGTTTTGTTCTGGCTATGTTAGATAAAAATAATACAGGATTTCTGCTTAATGTAATTCACAGTCGGGAAAATTGTTTCCTTTATATTAAAGAAATTGTAAATGGGGAATCTTATGTAATGCTCAGTGAAGAAGAGGTAGAAGCACTGAAACAGGCAGTGAATTTTATGTAAATGAAAACGAAGAGGGAGAAATAAAAATGTTAGATATTAAATTTTTAAGAGAAAATCCAGATGTAGTAAAGCAGAATATTAAAAACAAATTTCAGGATAGCAAATTGCCATTAGTAGATGAAGTAATTGCTCTTGATAAGAGAAACAGGGAAATCAAAGGGGAAGTAGAGGCATTAAGAGCTGAAAAAAATAAAATTTCCAAAATGATCGGTACACTTATGAAAGAAGGCAAGAGAGAAGAAGCAGAAGAAGTGAAAAAACAAGTGGCTGCCAATGGAGAAACGATTGACAGACTGTCTGCAGAAGAAAAAGAAGTAGAAGAAAAAATCAAGACGATCATGATGACGATTCCGAATATCATTGATCCATCTGTTCCGATTGGAAAAGATGACAGTGAAAATGTGGAAGTTCAGAAATATGGAGAACCGGTAGTGCCTGATTTTGAAATTCCTTATCATACAGAAATTATGGAACGTTTTAATGGAATCGATCTTGACAGCGCAAGAAAAGTAGCAGGAAATGGATTTTATTATCTTATGGGAGACATTGCACGTCTTCATTCAGCAGTAATTTCTTATGCAAGAGATTTTATGATTAACAGAGGATTTACTTATTGTGTACCACCGTTCATGATTCGAAGCAACGTCGTTACCGGAGTTATGAGTTTTGCAGAAATGGATGCCATGATGTATAAAATCGAAGGAGAAGATTTATATCTGATCGGTACCAGTGAACATTCTATGATTGGTAAATTTATTGATACAATTATTCCGGAAGAAGAACTTCCGAAAACGCTGACCAGTTATTCTCCGTGCTTCCGTAAAGAAAAAGGTGCACATGGACTGGAAGAGAGAGGCGTATATCGCATTCATCAGTTTGAAAAACAGGAAATGATTGTTGTTTGTAAACCGGAAGACAGTAAGATGTGGTTTGATAAATTATGGCAGAATACAGTAGATTTGTTCCGCTCTCTGGATATTCCGGTTCGTACCTTGGAATGTTGTTCTGGTGATCTTGCAGATTTGAAAGTGAAATCTGTAGACGTTGAAGCATGGTCTCCAAGACAGAAAAAATATTTTGAGGTAGGAAGTTGTTCAAATCTTGGTGATGCTCAGGCAAGAAGATTAAAAATCCGAGTAAATGGTAAAGATGGTAAGTATCTGGCACATACATTGAATAATACAGTAGTTGCTCCGCCTAGAATGCTGATTGCTTTCCTTGAAAATAATCTGCAGGCTGACGGTTCTGTAAGAATACCGGAAGCTCTTCAGCCTTATATGGGTGGAATGACCGAAATAAGATAAGGAGGCAGCGATTGCACAGTTATTTAAAATCCATCGGGTTTTCAGAAATTGGAGGAAAGAAAGAAGTAGACAAAATTCTGAAAGACGTAGTGAATAACTATGATGAAAAAGTAGTTGTAGAAGACAGACCAAATCATCTGTTTGCAGAATTATCAAAAATATATGGATGTGATTTTGGCATTACGGTTTGTGGTGAATACGATGAAAATAATGAATTTCAGATGGAGTATTATTTCCCATATTTTCGGGGAACCGGAATTGCGACACAGGAAGAGGTAATGATTGAAAAACATGCAGGGAAAGAATCTTTTGCAGGTGCGATTGATGATGTAAGAGTAGGAGTGACGATTATCTTTTATCTTCAAAATGCAGGAGCATATTTGACGGAACGAAGTCACGGAACCTATGCAGGTGGTGCATATCCGGTGACACTTGCAGCACTTGCAAAAGAAGGAAAAATATTGCTTCCTGTAAAAAAAGATGAAAATCAGGAAATAAAAGAAAAGGAAAATTCAGTCAATCGAAGCAGAATGATTGCCGCAGCCCGTAATGGGGATGAAGAGGCAATGGAAAACCTTACTATGGAAGATATTGATACTTATTCTATGATTTCCGGACGTATTTCAAATGAAGATCTCTATTCGATTGTAGATACGTATTTTATGCCTTATGGAATGGAATGTGATCTGTATAATGTAATGGGAGAAATCACTGATTTTTCCAGAGTGAGAAATATAGCTACAGATGAACGGATTTATGAACTGCGAATTTCCTGTAATGATCTTGATCTTGATATATGTATCAATAAAAATGATTTGATCGGAGAACCGGAAGTAGGAAGACGTTTCAAAGGTGTTATATGGCTTCAGGGAAATGTGCATTTTTAAATAAGAGATGAAATGAATGGGACTGTTTCCACAGTCCCATTTTGTGTTACGGATATTCTTTCCGACCTGCAGCGTCACGAATTCCCATTTGCGTTCTGTATTTGGCAACGGTTCTTCTTGATATGGGAATCCCCTGCTGCTTGAATAAATCAGCAATTTTCTGATCACTGAATGGTTTTTGCTTGTCTTCGTTTTTAATCCATTTTCTGATGCAGGATTTGATTTTGTCAGGGGTTTCTTCTGATAAGATTCCTCGGGAAAAGAAATAGCTCATAGGGTAGATTCCCCAGGAGCATTGAATATATTTATCCCGGATTCCACGGCTGACTGTGGATTCATGAATTCCAAGCTCTTCTGCTACATCAGATAGTTTCAGCGGCCTTAAATAACCGGGACCTTTTTCGAAAAAATCCTGTTGTCTCTGGGTTAATGCTTTTGTGATGTTAAGTAAAGTCCCTCGTCTGGACGAGATACACTGGAGAATCCATTTTGCCTGTCGATATTTTTCGTTGAGATAGTTATTTACTTCATCTGTATTTTCCTGGTTCATCATTTCTACATAATACGAATTGATATTAGAGCGTGTTTGAAAAATAAAAATTGCACAAAATATATGTTTTACCTGCCTTTC
>OBLI01000981.1_pt1 | contig 29411 bp, 30 predicted proteins | sample 1519701 | NCBI WGS metagenome assembly OBLI01 (sample SAMEA3663005, study PRJEB22513) | pig gut metagenome | biome: pig gut; feature: pig-associated habitat; material: faeces | place: France | collected 2012 | reverse complement strand
GAGGCGTGCCTCCCGGACATCTACTCCATCAATCAAGATCTGTCCCTGCGTCACATCGTAGAAGCGGGGTAGCAGATCAACCAACGTACTCTTGCCCGACCCCGACTGTCCCACCAGCGCTACCGTCTTACCTTTCGGGATCGTTAAGTTGATATTTTTCAGCACCCATTGATCCTGATACTTAAACCAGACATCCCGGTAGGTGATCGCCTCCCGCAGGGCGATCGGCTTCGGCTGCTCCGGATCGAGAATCGTACGCTCCGCCTGCAAGATCTTATCCACGCGCTCCATCGAGGCCAAGCCCTTCTGGATAGCATAGACCGACTTGCTCAGATCCTTGGCGGGATTGATGATGCTATAAAAAATCACCAAGTAATAGATAAAGGTAGGCGCGTCGATCGGGCTGTTGGCGCTCAAGATCAAGGAGCCGCCATACCACAACACGATCGCGATCGTGGCCGTCCCCAGGAACTCACTCATCGGATGCGCCAGTTGCTGGCGGCGATAGACCCGGTTGGTCAGCCGGCGAAACGCCTCGTTGCTCCGCTCAAACCGCTCCTGGATCTTCCGCTCCGCGTTGAACGCCTTGATGATGCGCAGGCCGCTCAGTGTCTCCTCGATCTGGCTCATCAGGAAGCCCCACTGCTGCTGCCCCTCTAAGGATTTCCGCTTCAGCTTCTTGCCCACCTGCCCCATCACGTAGCCCGCCACCGGCAAGAGAATCAAGACAAACAGTGTCAGCTGCCAGCTGATGGCGATCATGCCGGTCAGGTAGATCAAGATCAAGATCGGGTTCTTAAACAGCATGTCCAACGAGCTCATGATGGAGGTCTCGATCTCGTTCACGTCGCCAGAGACCCGGGCAATGATGTCTCCCTTCCGCTCCTCCGAGAAGAAGCCCAAAGGCAGCTCCGTGATCTTCCGGTTGATCTGGTTGCGGATGTCGCGCACCACGCCCGTCCGGATCGGGATCATCGTATAGAAGGCTAAATACATGGTCGCCACCTTCAGGAAGGTTGCCACGATCAGGAAAACGCCCAGCATGATCAGGGCAAACGAGCCGCCACGCACCTCGATCAGCTGCGAGACGAACCAAAAGAAATTATTCGTGCAGAGATCGGGCAACGCCTTCCAGCTCTCCCAGCTCAACCAGTCGAACTGCCAGGGGATAAACGCGTAATGATCCTCATTGATCTTGAACAGGATCTGCAGGATCGGGATAATCAAGGCAAAGGAGAACAGATTCAAGATAGCGGAAAGGACGTTGAAAACAATGTTCAACACCAAATACCGCTTATAGGGGGGAACGAAACGGCGCAAGACGCGCATGAAATCTCTCATGGATCAACTATTTCTGTTTAGGTGAGCAAAAGTACGGCAATTCCCTGAGAATTCTGTGGTGAAACAGGAAAAATCACATTCCTTGATTGGTTAAAATCAGAAGACGGCGGCGTGCCCGTCCGTGTGGCCCGGTTGGCAGTGGGAGCGAATCGCCTGGCTAACCTCAACGCCGGCCTCTATTTGGTGAAGATAGGTGCAGCGCCGGCTGTTCCGGTACGGATAAGATAGGATTGTTACTTTTCTCTTGAAAGAAAAGTAACCAAAAGTTCAAGGCTGAACCTGCCTCACTACTCCATTCGTTCGGTTCGCTGAAGATTTACTCCAAACGTGAAGTTAGGCTGCGCCTCAGCAAAGCTCATGCAAGCATGGCTCTGCGTTCGGCTTGCACTAACATTGAACTCGCTTCGCTCAAACAGAAAATCTTCTGATCGCTCACCTTCCTCATTTCGCTTAACGCTCGCCAGCTTAGGCCGAATTTTTTGGATGGAACCGCGGAGCGATGGAGGGATGCGATAAAAATCTTTTGGATAGACTACCTGGGCGGCCCAAGAAAGGTTATTTCTAACGTGCCGCCGCTCGGGAACAGGCAAGAAAGGGTATTTCTAACGTGAATCCGTTCGGGAACAGACAAGAAAGGCTATTTCTAACGTATTCCCGTTCGGGAACAGGCAAGAAAGGACATTTCTAACGTATTCCCGTTCGGGAACAGACAAGAAAGGACATTTCTAACGTATTCCCGCTCGGGAACAGGCAAGAAAGGACATTTCTAACGTATTCCCGTTCGGGAACAGACAAGAAAGGACATTTCTAACGTATTCCCGCTCGGGAACAAGCTGGAAAGGGCATTTCTAACGTATTCCCGCTCGGGAACAAGCAAGAAAAAGTGCTTTATTCAGGATTCCGGAGAAGAATGTGACTGATATAAGGTTATTTTCCGTACATTTGTTGCAGGACAAACCAAGTGATGAGTATTTGGAGCCTATTTAATATTTACCTAAAAACTATTTGAGTATGATCCAGAACAAACAGATTGATGCGATCACCGTTGAGGCGATGAACAACGGTGCGCACTACATGTTCATGTACCGCGTTTCGACGCGTGCGAGTGAGATTGAGGTGATCGGGCAGAAGATGCCTGACTATTTGAGTAGCCTCCAGGCTGCGGTTGTCACGGAAGACAAATGTTTGGTGCTTTCTCAAAAAAGCCTGCTTTCCGATAAGTTGAAAGAGGCTGATGCGCTACGCAATGACTATTATCGGGCATTCAAGAAGGCGGTGAAAGGCTCAGAGGGCATTCCCGTGCCGGCTATTCAGGAGGCAGCGATCATCCTGTCTCAGTTGATCAAGGATTATAGAATTGATCCGAAAATGCAGTTGGACAAAGAGACTGGTTTGCTGATGAACCTGCTGGACGACCTGTTGGGGAAGAACAAGACGCAGGTGGAGACCTTGGGGCTGCTGCCGCTCGTGGAGGAACTGAAGAAGGCGAACGATGAGGTGATCGAGGTGACGACACAACGCATGGATGAGAGCCTGAAGACGGCGGTGGGCGCGCTGAAGACGGCCCGTGCGGTGACCGACGAGGCTTATCGCGATTTGGTGAAGATGATCAACGCTTACGCCTTGGTGGAGGGTGACGCGGCCTATGCAGGCTTTATCGACTACCTGAACGCCGAGATCGTGCACTATAAGCGTGAGGTGTTGAACCAGAAGGCTACCAGCTCCACGACTCCTACGCCTGAGGAGCCTTCGGAGCCCGAACCGGAGCCGGAGCCTGAGAATCCGGATGTGGTTTGAGATAATTTGCCATGTGGCAAACCGCCACACTGAAAAAAAAGGTGTATCGCACGATCGGATACACCCTTTTCTGTGGTATAAGGTTATGTAGATAAGCCTACATGATGCCTTTCTCTCTCAAACGCAGTTGCCATTTCCAAGCGGAAGCCAAGGTGTCTGCCAAGGTCTCTTTGGCTGTCCAGCCTAATACCTTGTTGGCACGCTCCGGCAGGCGCTCGGTCATCTCGGTCGTCCGTTGCTCGAAGGCCTGGTCGAAAGCCTCGCTCGCGGCTCGCAGGGCCTCCACGTCGGCGGTCAGTCCCAGCGCCTTCACGTGGGGGGCGTTCGCCTCGGCGTTCAGCACGGACAGCATCCCCCGCAGCTCGGCGCTCTGCTTGGAGTACTCGTGCCGCCCGATCCCCTTGTAGGGCGCGAGCTGCGGGAGCAGGATCTTCGAGGCCTCCCGCTTCTCGTCTACGAGGCTGGTGCCAAAGGCCTTCACCGCGTTGATGACCGTCCCGCAACCGTTGTCGCGCCGCTGGTCCGCCTCTTGCAGCATCTGGGTGGAGACGAACGCCGTGCGGCGTCTCACGATGCTGGCCAACGTGCCCACCGCGGTCTTGTAGGCGGGAAACTGGCTCTCGATGTGCAAGGCGGCGGGTGTCGTCTTCTCGATCAGGTAGAGGATTCCGTTGTTGAAGGAGCTGAGCGAACAGGTTGTCGATCGGCTCAGGGAAATGGAAACGATTTGATCTTTCATGATAACTTGATTTATACGGTTCATAAAATTTCCCTAAATATACTTCTTCTTCGGGGATCTTCCATGTTCAAGGGGAAAAATATCGATAACGGGAGGGTTTCGAGGGTCTTCGGAGGGCCGCCGTTACCGAGCTTGGGGTTTTAGAGAGCCTTCGGAGGGCCGCCGGAGGCTCCCGTCTGGGCCGGCTATTTCCGCTGGAACTCGCAGAAATCCTTGGAGTCGTAAAAACAGATCCTGTTTTGTGGCGATATCCAGGCCTCCACGGTGGGAAGGCCCGCCTCCGGTGTCATTCGCAGCGTGGGATGCTCGTATGTGTAGCTCCCGCAGGTGATGATGGTGGTGTCGCGCATGCTGTCCGACTTCTCGTCATGGATGCTGCCTTGGGTAGTCATCGTGAAATCGTTTTTCCCGAAGCTCAGCGTTTGTTCTTTGGGGAATCGGATCGGCGAGAAGCTCTCCGCCGCGTCGTACACCGCTCCTACGCGGATCCATTCCGTGGCGTTGAGCGCTTGCTCCTCGCCATATCTCCACTCCTCGTCATCGTTGGAGCAAGCGGAGAGGACGCACAGGGCCGACAGGGTAAGGGATAAGATGTCTTTCTTCATGATGTTTATGATTTATAGGTTGATATTATTTGTATATATGGATTATCTTGAATCCTTCATTAAATAAATGGCCTCCTGCGCTAAAAGAAATAGGGTTCTCTACCAGATAGAAACCATTGGATGAACCATCCCATCCCCAATTCATGCTTAAATAGTCATAATAAGTGGCATCGTCGTAGATATGACGTTTCCATCCGTCACATACCCATGCATGTCCAGAAGTACTTCCGCTATTTTGTCCCCTCATAATTGTGGGTCCTCCATTCTCAAGCGCATATTTACAATCTATAATAGAGAAAGGAATTAGTGATCCTGAGTTTAGTCCATAAGAATGTAGGACACTGGGTGCGTTTGTGTATTAGCACCACTTACTGTACAATCATATTGCATATCTTTTAAATGGTCGATGCTTCTCAATGTCTGGGCGATATATCCTTGGAAGTAGGCATAGTTGGGATGCACAGGTTGCTGCTGTTTATCGACTGTCTCTACATAGCATCCCTCCTCATCCTTTCCGATGAGAAAGAAGAATGCGGAAGAGCCGTTGGGCTCCACGTGGCTACGTTGTGAACGATGTTTTAATAACGAAAGAAATTGACTCATCTTTTAGGATCCCCCATCCATGAAAAAGGGGATGGAAACTCACAGAATTGTTTCTTTCCCATCCCCTTGTGTAGGTTGTTATAAACTATTCTTTACATAATACCTTTCTCTCTCAGACGCAGTTGCCATTTCCAAGCAGAGGCCAAAGTGTCGGCTAAGGTCTCTTTAGCGGTCCAGCCTAATACCTTGTTGGCACGTTCTGGATCGGCCCATACCTTCTCAATATCACCCTCGCGGCGTCCCACGATCTTATGGGGTACCTTTACGCCCGTTGTCTCCTCGAAGGTGTTGATCAACTCCAAGACGGAAACGCCACGACCTGTACCCAAGTTGAAATACTCGATGGCCTCAGCGGACTTGCCTTGCAACATGCGATCCATGGCGATCACATGCGCTTTGGCCAGATCGACGATATTGATATAGTCGCGGATGCAAGAGCCGTCAGGGGTATTGTAATCGTCGCCGAAGACGCTCAACTCCTTACGCACGCCGATAGCAGTCTGTGTCAGATAGGGAATCAAGTTTTGGGGTACACCGTTGGGCAACTCACCAATCTCTGCGCTGGGATGCGCGCCAATCGGGTTGAAGTAGCGCAAGATGATGCTCTTGAAAGGAGCCCCCGCATGAATCGTATCACGGATAATCTCCTCGTTGATCTGCTTGGTGTTGCCATAGGGTGAGAGGGCCGGTTGGATCGGCGCATTCTCAGTGACGGGCAGATTCTCCGGTGAGGGCTGACCATAGACCGTGCAAGAGGAGGAGAAGACAATGCCTTCAATACCAAACTCCGGCATCAAGTCGAGCAGGTTCAGTAGCGTGACGATGTTGTTGCGGTAATATTTCAACGGCATCTGCACCGATTCGCCCACCGCTTTGCTGGCGGCGAAGAGGATGATTCCGTTGATACCCGTATGCGCCTCCAACGCCTTGCGTGTTCCCTCCTTATCCTTCAGGTCTAACTGAACGAAGGCGGGGCGTACACCGGTGATTTTCTCGATGCCGTCGAGCACCTCGATGTTGGAGTTGGAGAGGTCGTCGATAATCACGACCTCATACCCGGCATTTATTAACTCTACGGAGGTGTGCGAGCCGATATAGCCCGTGCCACCTGCCACCAAAATCTTCTTTTTCATGCGCTTTCAATGTTTGCGGTTTAAACAATGCCTGAGAATCCCATGAAGGCCATAGCCAGCAAACCTGCGGTGATCAAAGCGATGGGCGTACCCTTCATGCCTTCTGGCACGTGGGTCATAGCCAGCTGCTCACGAATACCAGCGAAGATGATCAACGCCAAGGCGAAACCGATGGCGATAGAGATCGCGTATACGATCGCCTCCAAGAGATTGTAATCTTTCTGGATCACCATGATAGCCACACCCAATACACAGCAGTTGGTGGTGATCAGAGGCAAGAAGACGCCCAACGCCTGATAGAGGGCGGGAGAGACCTTCTTGAGGATGATCTCCACCATCTGCACCAGGGCGGCGATGATCAAGATGAAGCTAATGGTCTGCATGAAGCCTAACCCAAAAGCATCCAGAATATACTTCTGCACCAAGAAGGTAACGATCGTGGAGATCGTCAAGACAAAGGTAACGGCCGCACTCATGCCGACTGCGGTTGACACCTTCTTTGATACGCCCAAGAAGGGACAGATACCCAAGAATTGGGACAATACGACGTTGTTTACAAAAACAGCGGCGATAAATATCAAGATATATTCCATACTGATCGGTTATTATGCTTTACGCAGTTTGTTTACGATTGCTACCAAATAGCCCAGCACGATGAACGCACCTGGAGCCAATACGAAGATCAATGATCCATACTCTTCAGGAACCAGTGTCAGGTTGAACAGCTTACCTGTGCCTAACAACTCACGACATGCGCCTAAAAGTGTCAAAGCCAAGGTGAAACCCAGGCCGATACCAATACCGTCGCAAGCGGAGGCAACTACCCCGTTCTTAGCAGCGAAGGCCTCGGCACGTCCCAACACGATGCAGTTCACCACGATCAACGGGATGAACAGACCCAAAGTAGCGTAGAGCGCCGGCACGAACGCCTGCATGCACATCTGCACGACGGTCACGAACGTTGCGATCACCACGATATAGGCCGGGATGCGGACCATATCCGGAATCAAGTTCTTCACAGCGGAGATCACGATGTTGGAACAAATCAACACGAACATCGTGGCCAGACCCATACTCATGCCATTGATGGCCGAAGAGGTCGTACCCAAAGTAGGACACATACCCAACAGCAAAACGAAGGTCGGGTTCTCGGTAATGATACCGTTCAAAATTACTTTCAGATTACTCATTGTTTGGTCCTCCTTATTAATTGTTATCTGATGAAGGCGTAGCAGAGGTCAATCCATCTACACCCGCAAAAGCACTATACGCACGGTTCACGGCATTCAAGAACGCACGGCTGGAAATCGTCGCTGCGGTGATGGCATCTACATCGCCACCATCTTTCACCACCTTCAAGCCATCGGCGGGAACGGCACGACCTAAGATGCTCTGCTGCCCTTTGTCCATCCGGAACCACTCTTGCATCTTGGCACCCAAGCCCGGTGTCTCAGCATGCTCTAACACGGAGTAGTTCAAGATCGTACCTTTCATGTCGAAGCCGACAATCACCTTGATCTCTCCGCCGAAACCCTTCAGCGTGTTGCTCTCTACGGCACCACCTACGGTCTCGTCACCCTTCTTGGCTGGATAGATCTTCAGGGAGTCACCGTCTGCCGTTACGGCCATGTAGGCCTCTTCGGTCGGCTTGTTATCAAACTCCGGGGCTACCGCTTTGATGGCCTCCTCCAAGGCTGCCGCTTTGGCAACCGCGATAGGGCCAGCCGTAAACGCATTTACGCCCGCCAAAATCGCTCCTGCGATCAGACAGATACCTGTCAGCGAGAGGAGCATATTCGGTAATGTTGATTTCAATTTTGCCATACTTACTTTCCTCCGAAATGTTTAGGTTTGATATAGCTGTTGATCAACGGCGTGAAGGCATTCATGATCAAGATAGCGAATGACATACCCTCGGGATAGGAACCGAAGATACGGATCACGGCCGTCAGCAAGCCGATGCCGATACCATACACGATCATGCCGTTCTTGCTCATCGGTGAGGTCACGTAATCGGTTGCCATGAAGATAGAACCGAGCAACAAACCACCTGAGAGCAGGTGAATGAACGGATTGACGTAAACGGTCGGGTTGATCAAATAGAGGATACCTGTGAAGACAAATACCGTTGCCAAGATGGAAACGGGGATGTGCCACGTAATGATCTTTTTCCACAACAGAAAGGCGAAGCCTAACAGCAGGGCGATGGCGCTGACCTCACCCAAGCTACCGCCGATGTGGCCGATCAGCATGTCCACCATTGAGGGCAATGCTGCGCCTCCCTCATGCAAGGCGGAGAGGATCGTCGCACCGGTCTCCGCATCGGTATAGGTCATCGGGAAGACCTCGGGCACCGGCCATGTGGTCATCTGTGCCGGGAAGGAGATCAACAGGAAGACACGACCCACCAAAGCGGGGTTGAAGATGTTATTACCCAAACCGCCAAACGACATCTTTCCGATGCCGATCGCAGCCAACGCACCGATCAAGATGATCCAGATCGGGAGGTTAGAAGGAACGTTGAAGGCCAACAGCACACCTGTCAAGATGGCGGAACCGTCACAAAGCGTTGGCTCCTTCTTCATCAGGAAGCGTTGGATCAAGTACTCAAAAATCACGCAGGCCAAGACAGAGGTCGCAGTCACGATCAATGCGCCAAGGCCGAAACAGTAAAGTGATACCAAGAAAGCCGGAATCAAGGCAATCAGTACCCCATACATATTTTTGCTAATGCTGTCGCCACCATGGATGTGGGGCGAGGGCGATACGTATAAACTATTTTCCATGTTGCTCTTGTTTTATGACTTTCTCGCTCGGATAATGCCCATAACTTTACCCTTACCCATACGAATCTGATCCAGCAACGGACGATTAGCGGGGCAGGTGAAGCTACAAGATCCGCACTCGATACAATCGGTGATATGATTCTCTTCGGCCAACTCCCAATTCTTGAACTCCGTGCAGGTCATCAGCAGGGTCGGGTTCAAGCCCATCGGACAGGCTCCCACACATTTAGCGCAACGGATGCAGTCACGCATCGGTTTGCGTACAGACTCCTCTTTGGTCAATAACAGGACACCTGAGCTACCTTTGCAAACCGGTACCTCTGCGCTGATCAGGGCCTTACCCATCATCGGACCACCACCAATGATCTTACCTGTGTTTTCCGGCAGACCACCTGCGGCGTCAATCAGGCAGCTAATCGGCGTACCCATACGTACCAAGAAGTTCGACGGATTGGCCAATGCCTTACCCGTTACCGTAACGACACGCTCAAACAAAGGTTTGTTCTTCTGCACGGCCTCATACACTGCGTAAGCGGTTCCGACGTTCTGAACCACCGCTCCGGCAGAGATCGGCAGTGCGCCACTCTTCACCTGACGGCGAATCACGGCGTCGATCAATTGCTTCTCACCACCTTGCGGGTATTGTACCTTCAAGGGCATGATCTCTACGCCCGGATAGTTGACCGCCAACTGCTGCATTTTGGCAATCGCGTCGGGTTTGTTGTTCTCGATACCGATCACCGCACGATTCACGTTCACGGCTTTCATCAAGAGAGTGACACCCACCAAGATCTGCTCTGCCTTCTCCAGCATCAACGAATGGTCGGATGTCAGGTAAGGCTCACACTCTACGGCGTTGATGATCACGATCTCCGCCTTGTTACCAGGAGGCGGCATCAGCTTCACCTGGGTTGGGAAAGTCGCACCACCCAAACCTACGATACCTGCGGCAGCGATCTTGTCAATAATCTCTTTCGATGAGAGATTGCACTCCTTCACTAACGTATCTGTGCGATCGATAGATTCTTCCCACTCATCGCCTTCTACGTCAATGTAGATGGCCGGGCGACGATAGCCGCTGGCGTCGAGCGCATTGTCAATCTTGTTCACTTTGCCGGAAACAGAGGAGTGGATATTCGCCGAAACGAATCCACCGGCCTTAGCCAGTAGTGTACCCACCTTTACTATATCGCCCTTCTTTACAACCGCTAAAGCAGGGGCTCCGATATGTTGTCCAAGTGGGATAATGACCTGTTTGGGGGTGGCAAGCACCTCAATCTTTTTCCCGGCAGACAGTTTATTCTCGGGGGGATGAATACCACCGATTCGAAATGTCCTTAGCATATAATTGGAATTTTAGTTTTGATTGATTTATTCTTTTGTAGGAGCCGATGCCGGTGCTTGGATGCTTACGTTGGGTTCAACGACAGCTTCAGCCTTTGGTGCGGCTTTCGGCGCAGCCGGTGCAGCGGGCTTCACCCCTTCTGCCTTTGGCGCAGCAGGAGCGGCCTCCTTGCGCGGCGGGAAGTTCAACTCATGGATAGCGCCCGTCGGACAAACCGCTACACACTTCCGACACATACGGCACTTTGTGTAATCAATGTAAGCCACGTTGTTGGTGACGGCAATTGCACCGAATGGACACTCTTTCTCACACTTACCACAACCGATGCAGGCGTTCTGGCAGGCCTTGCGGGCTACGGCACCCTTGTCTTTGTTGACGCAAGAGACGAAGATGCGACGAGACTTCGGCCCCTTCTTGCGCAACTCGATGATGCTCTTCGGACAAGCCTTCACGCAGGCACCACAAGAGGTACATTTCTCCTCATCCACCTCGGCGAGACCTGTCTCGGGATTGATGTGGATCGCACCAAAGTTGCAGGCCTTTACGCAATCGCCATAGCCTAAGCAACCAAAGGTACAGTTTGTTTCTCCTCCATACAGGGTGGAGGCGATGGCGCAGCTCTTCGTGCCATCATACTGGTTTGTTCTCGGGCGGGCCTTACAGGTACCGTTGCAACGTACAACAGCGACCACGGGCTCAGTAGCTCCCGCCTCTTTTCCTAAGATCGTGGCAACTTGGGCCATCACCGGGCCACCGCCAACGGGACAGAGCATTCCGTCTAACGAATCTGCTTTCACACACGCTCCGGCAAAACCCGCACAGCCCGGATAACCGCAACCTCCGCAGTTGGCACCCGGAAGCACAGCTTGCACCTGAGCGATACGAGGATCTTCATAGACTTCGAATTTCTTGGAAGCGGCGTAGAGAAACAAAGCTCCGATCGCTCCAATTGCTCCTAATGAAATAACGGCAATTAAAATCATGATATGTTTATGAATTTAGTTTTCTTATAGTGAACACGAATCGTCTTTTCAGTCGGTCACGGAACAGATAAAGTACTCCATAATAGGGAACCAGCGTCAGCAAACTGATCAATCCACTGGCACTCTCGTCACATCCGAGGGTGATCCCGATTGCCACACCTGCGACGACCAGAATCAGCGGAATCACAAATGCCAATATTACGGCCTCCATACCTAAATTGATCTGCCCGCAAATCTCCACTTTCTCGCCGACAGCATATTGTCCGGTATGGTCTGGAATCTCTATGATTTGCTCCTTTTGTTCGGAGGCGCTACACAAGGACTGGGCATGACAACCTGAACAGGCCGACCGTTGTGTAATGCGTACGAAGACGGCCTCTTGGCTGATTCGTGTCACGACTCCCGTGTGATGGATAGTTTCGCTCATGGTTTACTTCGCTTGTCAACTCGACTTTGCAAAATCGGGACAAAAGTAACGATTATTTATTTACCAACAGTTGATTCATCGAGTTTTTTACGGATGTTCTCCTTTCAACGCTTACCATTTGTAATTGAAGCCAAAGCTGAGTAGCTCGTTAATTTGAAGGTAGTTCTTCAGGAAATCGTCAGATTTCTGTGCGGCATCGTCGTAACGCAGGTTGAGTGAGATCGTCGTCGAGAAGAAACGGCTGATCGCTAAGTTCAGGCGGTTCTCAAACTCTCCTAAGATGCGCTCGTAACTGGTGAAGTAGTAGAAACGAGAATACCAGCTGACATTGCGGTTGAACTGGAAGTTGAAAGTGGCGTTGATGGTCGAACCGAACTTGCTATAACTGCGTTTGAATTCGCCTGTTGCTTCATCTTTCTCAAAACCATGCTTGCCGAAGTTTATGTCGTCACGAATGCTATACATATAGGTATAGGAGATAGGAGCCACGTTCAAGGCCAATGAGAGCTTTTTGTGCTTATTGCTCTTGAAACTTTTGGCGAGGTCATATTTCATACCAATACCCATATTGATGCTAAACGGAGCGAGCAATGCGGAGATCTTGTTGTTGGTGTTCTCGGCAAAGTTGCTGAACAATTGGGTCTGGAACGTGAAGTCGAACGTATAGAACCATTTGTTGTAGGCCTTGTAACCCAAGTTGCTATGCAGGCGCAATACGTCATCACCAATCTTATAGTTGCGCAACGTATCTTTAGGAGCGGTATAAGCATTGGTCTTCCATTCCAGCTCGTTGGTTAATTGTACCTTGTCCTTTGCGTAGTTGTAAACAAAATATTGGCGGTTAGAGAGGTTCAGGGTGCTGGTTCCTCCCTTGTGCCAGTTAGAGGAGATATAATTCTGGGCGAACTGTACACTGCTCTCGAAGTGAGAGGTCCAGTAGCGACGCTCTGGGATAAACTTTTGTGGAGCATCCACTTCCTCGAAGTTGGCTTCGTTCTCTACCTTAATAGGCGTATCTTCGTGAATATCTTTATTGATGACATGCTGCTTGATCAACTCAGTTGGCAGATCTTGCAGGGAATAACGGAAATAGGTGGGGTGGTTCGTCTCCACATACCGATGGGCGCTGGCCTCGATCGCTTGGAGGCGCAGTTCATCCTTAAACAGGCTGTCGGTAGCGTATAGGTTGTCGTAGGGCGAACGTGCAGGGAAGGGATTCGTGTCATAGAACACCAAGTCTTGCTCCTCTGGCAAATAATTGCCTTTAAAGACGATAGGCATAAACAATGGGTTCACGATGACTGTGTCTTGGAAGGTCATGCGATCGTCGAACCGGGTAGCCGCATCACGCACCCAACGTGCCCAATAGAGTGTCTCGTCCGATAGCTCCAGCTCATCTTTCTTCAAGAAGCGCAGCAGGTTCTCATTGAGGGCCTTTTGCTTTGCATATCCACTGTTTTGTCGATCAAACTGTTGTCGAAGTGTGACGATGCTCTTCAAGTCGCTCTCGTCAAATTCAAGATCCTCTTCGGTGCTGTCAGGAGGAGTAGTAGCCTGTATGGTTTGCTGGATAATTTGCGGTTGAATCAGTTGGTTGCTTTGAGCGAAAGCCTGACAGAGTGCGGTTGATAAACCTATCAATGTGTAAATCACAATCTTTCTCATACCTATTATTCCTATCTAATTCTTCGTTACATTTTAGTCGTCGAGCCGCAAATGTAGCCAAAAAGATTGAATCCATTGTCAATTGCGAATAACTTTGTACCTTCGTCAGCGAAAAAGCGGATTTTATGAGTTTAGACAGACGTATTTGGCAGATTACATATCCCATCTTTTTAGGTCTTTTAGCACAAAATATTATCAATGTGACAGATACAGCCTTTTTGGGACGTGTGGGCGAGGTTGCTTTGGGTGCTGCCGGCATGGGTGGCTTATATTATATATGTGTCTTCACCATCGCATTTGGTTTCAGCACGGGTGCGCAGATTTTGATCGCTCGCCGCAATGGAGAGCAACGCTATCACACGATCGGTCCTTTGCTGATTCAAGGATCGCTCTTCATGCTGGTATTGTCCCTGTTGTTCATCCTCTTTTCTCGCTTCTTCTCCGGAGACATCATGCGGCTTTTGATCTCGTCGGACGAGGTGTGGCAGGCCACGCAGGATTTCCTTACCTATCGCATTTGGGGTTTCTTCTTTATCGGTCTTTCCGTGATGTTCCGGGCGCTCTATATCGGTATCACCCGCACCAAGGTATTGACCTTAAATGCCCTGGTGATGGCGGTTACGAACGTCTTCTTAGATTATGCGTTGATCTTTGGCCATTTCGGATTTCCTCGTTTAGGCATCCAAGGGGCGGCGATCGCTTCAGTCATGGCTGAAGCCATCTCTGTGCTCTTCTTCGTGGTTTATACATTTATGCAAGTCGATTATCGGAAATATGGGCTCAACCGTTTCGGGCGGTTCCGTCTCGACACGTTGCAACAGATACTGTCTATCTCAGTTTTCACGATGTTGCAATATTTCATCTCCTTGACCACCTACTTCATGCTTTTTGTCGTGGTGGAGCATCTGGGTGTGCGTGCGTTGGCCATCGCCAATATCGTGCGTAGCCTCTACATGATTCTGCTGATTCCCATCAACTCCCTCTCCATGACCGCCAATACGTTGGTCAGCAATACGATTGGCGAGGGACATACTGATCAAGTGATCGCGGTGATTCGGCGAGTAGCCCTATGGTCAGTCTCGATCATGGCTGTTGTCTTGCTCTGCGTGGTGCTGTTCCCGACGGGGATTCTCTCCGTCTATACCAATGATGCGGTATTGATTGCGGAATCAATTCCTTCGGTCTATGTCATAGCAGCCGCCTTGGTACTCTCCTCATTTGCTTTCGTGGTCTTCAATGGCGTGACCGGTACGGGCAACACGCAAGCCTCTTTGGTGATCGAAATGACTACCTTGTTCTTTTATGCCCTCTTCATCTATTGGTCGGGCAGGATCATGCGCTATCCCGTGGCGATTTGTTTCGGGGCGGAGATTATTTATTATGTAGGATTGTTCTCGCTCAGTATGCTCTATCTGCGTCGGGCTAAATGGCAGAACAAGCGTATCTGACACGTTTAGTTGTAAAACCCATAAACCAAAGAATCTATGCATGTAAAGATCGTAGATGTAGCCCAATGGAACAAAGGCAAGATGTTTGAGCGGTATCAAAAATTGGGAAAGTATCCCATCATCTCCTGCTCGGTCGAGGTGGACGTGACCCGCATCCACGAGGCGGCAAGACGGGAGCGTACCAGCTTCTGGCTGATGTTCATCCATGCGATCGGACAGGCCATCAACCATTTCGAGGCTTTCCGTCACCGGGTGGTACTGGATCAGGTGCTCCTTTTCGACCATATCAAAGTGCGCTTGGCCACTTTGGACAAAGCGCATCGCTACTATTTCATGCTCCTACCCTTGACAGGCTCCCTAACAGAGTTGAGAGTAGCCTACAAAGCAGAGAAGCGACGCATGGAGGCGCTACCCATGGAGGAACGCGAAACACCCACGCCTCCAAACTGTTTTGTCCTGAATATCCTCCCGCAGGTTCGTCTTTTAGGTTTCGACATGAACTTTATCAGCCCGGAGGGGCTGACGGGCATCCCTTACCTCTATGCAAGCAAGCCAGAGGAGAACTGGAAGGGAAGATGGATGCTCACCCTCTCTATTCAGTTTAATCACAGTCTGTTAGATGGGGATGATTGGCAGCAGGCCGGGCGCTACTTAGAGCAGCACGAGTGGTGATGCTCCAAGATAGAGAGACTCACAACTTATGGATCTGGTGGCGCATAGCCCGAAACTTCTGATAGGCGAAGTTGCAAAGGTTGCCTACGGCTAACAGCAGGACGAAGAGTGTCTAACCGATGCGCAGCCAACCCTCACTATCCTGCAGCAAGCGGGGCAAGAACACCACGAAGGGATAGACGAACATCAAGACCGTCATGGCGCCACCCACCAATCCGTAACCCAGTAGCCAACGTTGGAGAGAAGCGGGATAGCCAGCATACTTCTCCCGTTTGCCTGTGAAAAGGGCGGTCACATATTGAGTGGCTTTGTCCCGTAGGTTGGAGATACCGGTCCAATCCATCAGCATGTAGTAGGCATCCATCCGCAGGAAGGGATTGAAGTTCATGATCAGTCCGATGGTCTCAGAGAAGAGCACCATGTTCCAAATAAATTGCCAGAGCGGATCCTCGCACCAATAGAAGCACCAGCAGGAGAGACTCCAGGTGACGAAGGTGATGAAAGGACCGGCCAACGAGACCGCAATGCGGGGCCACTTCTCCGGGAAGTTGTAGGAGGCCGACACGTCGCAGAAGAAGATGAAGTCGGAGAGGTAGTAGGTGATACCTAACCTTGGCACCGTCCCGCCATAGTGCTTGCAGCAGACCCCGTGCCCCAGTTCATGCAGGGCCACCGTGAGCAATGAGATTCCGTAGATCGGGAGGATCACCCACCAATCATGCAGGATAATCTCCTGCGCCTGTGACATGAGGTCGAAGAAATGTGCCTTGCTGTGCATCAACGGATAAAGGCCGGAAAGGCCGATGAGCAGCATCAGGAAGATACCCACACGGCTAAAGAGCGGCTTCGCCACCTGATGCACAGCGGTCTCCACCGCATCGGCATGGGGAATGGAGAAGCTCAGGTTGTGGATGTTGGTCAGCCAACGCTAGCGGGAGGGTTTGGGCGCGTCGGGTAGGGCCAGCATCTGTTTTTGCTCCAAGGCCTCATAGAGGGCGGTCAACTGCACGGGCGAGAGCAGAAGTCCCTCCTCCACGGCTTGCAGGTAGATCTCATAACAGGTACGTTGGCCATCCATCTGGCTCAAGGCGTATGCCTCAGCGGGCCCCACTTTCAGCAAGGCGCTTGTCTCGAAGTCCTGTATGAATCCTCCGGCAATCGTCCCATCTTCCAAGTGGCGGAGGTTGAGGTTTAGCTCCGGCTTGAGACGGGGTGTGAGCCCCATCACCCAAACCCGTTTCTCCGCACCCTCCGCTCGGGTGAACTTCTGCATCCGCAGCACATGGTCGGAACCGTCAATCTGGAAATAGACCCGGTCCATGTAGCGTTTGATTAGGAAGAGCCACAAGGCATCGATCTGGATCTCATCCAGGTCGGCCTCTCCGTCGGGTACCTCGTAGGGGGCATCCTTCAGCGGGTTCAAGGGAATCTTTCGGTTGTAGGCCAGGGCGATCTCTAAGGCCTCCCCGGTGTAGCCCAATTCCAATCGGAAATTGCCGTCGATCCGCAGCCCCTCAGCTCGACGCAGCAGTTCCCCGCAAGCCTCCTCCACGGAGTGCAGCAGCAGCTCTTCCAAGGCTGGGGTGAACTTCACGGCCTTGGCGTAACCGCTGACCCACTGGCGGATCAGCGAGAGCCAACGCAACTCCAAGGGGAGGGTACAAGCAATTTTATTCATCATCTGCTCTCAACAATTTGTATCAGTATATCTTTTCGCAAATTGTCTGTCGTTGGTCAGAAGGGGAAGGGATTCAGCTCCTCCTTGGTAAGCGCCCGTGCGGTCCATCCCAGACGGACGGGGTGTTGATAGATCCGAGGATCCCCGAAGCGGGGCCAGAAGTGGGAAAGGCCGGGCACGATCACCCGCATCACGTTCAGTCCCGTCTCCGGACGGGTCAAGTCGTGGACGATCAACTCCATACCCTCGGCACGCATCAAAGCCACTGCCTGTTCAATGTCGGTCAGCAGGTCATCGGTCGATTGGTCGATGAAGTCAGTGGGTCGGCGCATCGGCTGTGTCGGGTCGGGATAAAGATAGGCCGGATTCGCTTGTCGCACCGTGTGCCACCAATGGCCCTCCGGGGCCTCTGTATCCTCTCTCAGTGATTGCGTCAGCTCCGCCAAAGCCCGTTGCAGGGCCACCTCCACCCGATAGTGTGCACCCAATCCCAAGAGCATCGGTACGTTCGGGTTGTCCGTTGACTCCTAAGGACTGGATGCGTCCCTTTTTCCAATCGACCGCACCGTTCCACAGCCTATCCGCATTGCGGAGCGTGGCCCATTGGCTGATCACCATCGAATAGCCATAGCCCTCCTCCGGAGTGATGACAGGAGTCAATCGGCCCACCTCGCTGGTGAAGGGATCCACTCGGTTGATCAAGCGACGAATCGTGGATTGGGCCTCCTCCGTACGATCGCCTCCGTCGGTATAGCCGATCTTCGGACGGCTTTACAGCCTGACGGGCACGCCCTCCTCCACGGGCTGTTCCCTCCTGCAGGTGGGACAGTGAGGCCAAGGACGCAGGAGATGATACTCCCTCTCCGTCGTCTCTCCGGTCCGCTTGACGAGGGTGAGTCGCTGCTCCTTGGCATCAGCCTCCTCCTGAATCAGCTTGGCTGCGGTCAGCAGTTGCTTCCAGGAGGCCCGATGGGTGGACAGGTGGCAATCGGATTGCAGATAGGCATAGTGAACCACCGGCGATTGGTGGTAGAAGCGGAAGCCGAGGCACTCGAAGCAACCCTCTCCCGCTCCGAAGTGAGGACCTGCCCAGAGTTCGTCGTCGCCAATGGCGAGGGGCATCCAGTGCCAATGCTGCGCATGGGCGATACGGCTGAAGGCGGTGAGGGCAGGATGGTGATAATGGGGCACACAGAGCACTAAGAGGTTGTTGGGTGCTACCTCTCGCAACGCTTCCCATTGTCCGGCTACCTCCACCTCGTCCTCCTCGCTGAGCAGGGCGGCCAATCGCTCTACTTCTGCGGCGGTGACCTCCTCCGTGTGGATCAGCAGGAAATGGTGGCGAGCAGCGGGGGTGCAGCCAATCACGCCTCTTTGCTTGAGTTACTCCAACAGGTAGTAGCACTCCGTCAGGGTGAGCTTCTCCTCCACAGACGCCAACAGCTCCTCCTCGGTGTGCGGTCGCTCCGCCAACAGCCGCAACAGGTGGGTCGCTTGGTTGGAAACATAGAACAGGGAATAGTCTGCTTTCATCAGCACGACCTGCCCCACCTTCTCGATAAAGCTCCAGTCTCTTTTCAAATAATAGGTTTCGCTTCGCATACGCTTTCCGTTCTTTTGAAATGCTTAGTTATGAACCGCTGCCACGATCGCAGAGACCAATTAATCTTGCGTCTGCCGCATTTTTCGCCTCCTCTACCTTCAGCGTGATGGTCTGGTTGATAGGTGGCAAGTAGAGATAAATATCCTCCGCTGTCGAGGGCTTCTGCTCCTCCACCACGTGCACACGCACCCCTTCGGGGATCTCCGCACCCTCCGCTTTCAGCACCTGCTCCGGATTGTTTACTAACTCGGCCTTGAAGGCCTCATCACACCATGCTTTGGCTACGATCTTCGCCCACAGCTTCTTGTTCGCTTCAATATTCATAATGTCTATTTTTAAAGGTTAAATGCCAATGATCAATTCTCCAATGAAAGGCTCTTGCTCCACGTCGGTTCCAAAGGCCTTGGCGAACGCCTCGCCCTCCACAGCTCCGAAGATGCAGCTCTTCATCCCGAGGGAGGTGGCGACTAACTGCTGCGTCTGCAGCAGGCAGCCCAGATCCAGCAACGCCAACCGATAGGCGATGCCGGTGTATTTCCACGAGATGCGTCTGAGGCGGGCTGCATAGAAGCAGCAGACCTGCGGCGGGAAATCGCTTTTCGTGCGAAAGGGATAGCAGAGTCGGGCGGTCGTTTTCCACGCCTCCTCACCGAAGGGTAACGGCTCCAGGGCGTGCTGCTGTGGCAGGTAGTGGTAGAGCCCCGGTGCGAGCCCCTCCACCCGGTCGATGCGCAGGTAGCACTCCAACGCATGGCGGGCACCTCCCGATGGCGAGGGGCGGAGCGATACCCAGTCCTCCTTACTAAGACCTGACGGGACCTCCTGTTGCATCTGCATACTCTCCCGAAGGAAAGTGGACAGCAACGGGAGCGGTAGGACAGCCTCGCTGAAATGCCGATCTGTGCGACGAGCATGGAGCACTTCGACGAACGAACGCTCCTCCGACAGGGCGACTTCCGGCAAGGCAATGCACCGAGCCTCGTCCACCATTGGCTCCTTGTAGAGAGATGGTGCGCTGCCCTGCAATTCAAAGCGTACTCCCGTCGGGGAGAGGGTGGTTCCGTCCGTGCTCTCGGCATAGAACAGCCGGTCGTGAAATTCCCAAGCACCCGCCTCCTCCTGCGGAGCCTCAGCGGATAGCAGCACACCCTCCTGCAAGAGCAGGAAGCGCACTTGCCATTCAAACACAGTCAATGCCTCGGTGGGGGCAAACAGGCGGGGAAGCACCTCAGCCTCGAACCGATAGCACAACAAAGACTTGGAAGAGCGTAACCAAAGATAGGGACGCAACGTGTTGCGTTCGGATAGATCCTCTGTGGAGGAACGCAAATAAGCCCAACGACTCAGGCGAACCCGGTCGGGCAGTTCTAACGGTTCCGGGAAGCGAAAGTCCGCATAGTGCGCGGGCAGGCGCAGCTCATGCGTGGCATCCGCCAAGCGGACCTCTAAAAGTTGCAGCTTCTTCAGCTGTTCGAGCAGGAAATAGGCGGTCGTAAAGCCATCGGGCGAGGCAGAGAAAAGCTCCACGAAGTCATCCTCCGTCCACCACGTCTTTTGCAACCGCTGCGCCTGCTCGGCGGTTAAAGCGGGAATCCGCGCTATATGTATGTCCTGTTTGAATCGGTATTCCATGCTATCCTCTGGTTCCGCATCATTACCAGGTGGCGCAACAGCTCTTTGCTGCCTTCTTCACCTCGTTCTCGTCCATGATGATGGTCCCTTTCACAGAGGGCAGGTAAAGGTAGATATCCTCCGCAGTCGAGGGCTTCTGCTCCTCCACCACGTGCACACGCACCCCTTCGGGGATCTCCGCACCTTCTGCTTTCAGTACCTGCTCCGGGTTGTTCAACAACTCTGCTTTGTAGGCCTCATCGCACCAAGCCTTGGCTACTATCTTCGCCCACAGCTTCTTGTTTGCTTCTATATTCATACCTTTACTTTTTATATTATATATTGTTGGGTAAGTGCCAATGGTCAAGGATTCCTGTTCCATTGATTGACGGCAAAGATAGGAAATAGGGTTCAAGGATTGTACCCGGTCATTTGCGATTTATTTTTATTGACCGAAAATTTTTATCCAGTTGTAGAAAAATATTTCTCTAACTGGCCAAGTATTTTTCTTCAATAAGGGTTGCTGTGTGTAGGTCCCCGGATGGTATTGGGTGAGCGCCGTAGGTGCGGATAGATAATAGCCGGGGGTGAAGTCCATTGAGGACGTAACCCTCGGTTGGATAAGTATCAGAAATGTGTAAATCATCACGTTTTTCATAGGAAAAATGTGTAATTTTGCCACAAATTCATAGGAATGGAAATAGCAAGGGATATATTCAGCGACTTGAAAGCTTGGAAAGAGAGCAAGCGAAGGAAGCCCTTGGTGATGCAGGGAGCACGCCAAGTGGGTAAGTCATGGGCATTGAGAAAATTCGGAGAGGATTGTTTTGAGAAGTTGGCCTATTTCAATTTCGACACCATGCCGGAACTTAAAGAAGACTTTAAGCGCAGCAAGCGTCCATCGGATATTATCAAGGTATTGGAGATGACATCCGGAATGACTATCCAGCCAGGCATTACGCTGATTGTATTCGATGAGATACAGGAATGTAATGAAGCCTTGAATAGTTTGAAGTATTTCTGTGAAGATGCCCGTGAGTATGCGATAGCTTGTGCCGGTTCATTGTTTGGTGTGGCTCTCAATCGTCAAGGAGCTTCGTTTCCCGTAGGCAAGGTGGATTTTATGACGCTTTATCCATTGTCATTCAGTGAATATTTGCGAGCCGTTGATTCGGGATTGTATGCATCCTATAGGATGATAGACGGTAGTATGCCGGTTCCCGAAGTGCTGCATAGTCGATTGGTTGAGGCTTATAAGGCATATCTTGCAGTAGGAGGTATGCCAGAGGCAGTCAGCGATTTTGCGGACAATCGAGAATGGCGGGCAGTGCAAACCATTCAAGAGAATATATTAAAATCCTATTCTCTTGACTTTTCGAAACATATCAACAACAAAGACATACCCAGAGTGTTCCAAGTATGGAACTGCTTGCAAGATCAACTTGCCAAGGAAGATCGCAAATTCCGTTATGCGGACATACAAAAGGGAGCCAGAGCGAGGGAATATGAATCAGCGATCGAGTGGCTATGTCTTGCTGGAATTGTGCAGCGGGTAAATATGATTGAAACGCCTCGCATCCCTTTGTCCGCATATAGCAAGAGTAATGCTTTTAAGTTGTATCTGAATGATGTAGGTCTATTGTGTAGTAAGTTCGCATTATCTGCACAATCAGCCATCTCCGGCAACAGATTTTTCACTGAGTTTAAAGGTATATTATCAGAAAACTATGTTTTGCAGTCATTGAGGCGGCAATTTGGCGACCCTGTTTTTTACTGGACGTCAGGTAATACTGCGGAAGTGGAATTTGTCTTGCAGATGGATAATGACATAGTGCCGGTGGAGGTAAAGTCTGAAAACAATGTCAAGGCAAAGAGTTTATCCATGTACCGCAAAACCTATTCACCCTCATTGTCTTTGCGCTTTTCCACAAGGAATATCCGTAAGGACGACGACCTGCTGAACCTACCTCTCTATCTTGCCGATAGGATAACAGAATTAGCAACCGGATGCTGAAACGCTGTGCGGATTATAACGTCAGCCGGCGATATTCGCAATTGGTGAAGAGGGGCACCTCTTTGACGCGCTCCAAAGGAAGGCCTTCGATTTGGGCGATGATGCGGCGATTGATCATGCCATGCCCGACGGCGAACAGGGTCTGCCCCTCGAAGTGCTGCCTGACGTACTCCACGAAGCGGGCGGCTCGTTCGTAGAGTTGCGCGTCGCTCTCGGCATCGGCCGGGCGCATCAGCAGGCTTCGCTCAGGGGTGATGTCCAAACCTGTCCAGCTGCCCCAGTCGATCTCTCGAAGCAAGGGGGTGGTGTAATGGGGGAGGTGACGATCGCCGCAAGCAATCTCTACCGTGTCATAAGCACGGGCGAGGTCGCTACTCAGGAGGCTATCGAACGGAATCGCACGCAGCCGCTCCCCCAATTCGGCGGCTTGCTGTCGCCCTAAGGCGGTCAAGTTGCCAGGCATTTGCCCTTGGAAGATATGCGCCAAGTTTTGCTCGGTTTGTCCGTGTCGTGCCAAATAAAGGGTGATCATTGTTTGATATACTCCTTTCTCAAAACAGGTTATAATTTGTACGTAGCACCTTGAACTCCGTCCGTCGGTTGATCTGATCGGCGATCTCCTGCTGCTCGGGGGTCAGGTTCAAGATAAACTCCTCCGTCAAAACATCCCCTTCGTTCAAAAAGTCATACTGCTTGGCCATTTTCTTGTTAATGGTCTTGGGTACGCTCTCGCCATACCCTTTCGCTTCCAAGCGATCGGCCTTGATTCCACCAGCAATCAAGTAATCCACCACCGATTGAGCTCGGCGGCTGGCCAACTGTTCGTTGTACTGATCCGTACCCTTACGGTCAGTATGCGCACCCAGCTCGATCGTGACGTTAGGGTTGTCGTTCAGCATCTTAATCATCTCATCCAACGCCTTTTTCGATTCTGGTCGCAAAGTGGCTTTGTCGAAATCATAGAAGATATTCTCGATGACCACCGGTTTGCTGATGGGAGAGAGGAAGAAATCGACGATATAGGTCTCGTTCTTCTCCTCCGGGCCGGTGTGCAGCTCATAATTCTGATTGAGGTAGCCTCGGGCGCTCGCCATCATCACATAACGAATATCCCGCTCCAACTCTACCCGATAGGAGCCATCCTTCTTGACCGGCACCTTCACGTTCAAGCCATCCTTGCCTACGATGCGCACGGTGGCCTCCTCGATCGGGTATTCATCCACATCGTTCACCAATCCCTCGATGGCAATGGTGATGGTGGGAAGCTCGAAGGAATAGAGGTGGTCGTAGCCACGGGCATCGTTGCGGTTGGAGCTGAAGAAGCCCTTCTCCGCCTTGCCGGCGAAGGTGATGCCGAAGTCGTCGCCCATGGAGTTGATCGGCGCGCCCATGTTCTCCACCGTCCAATGGCCGGTGCTGTCTTGCGTGGCCTTGAACAGGTCTAATCCACCCATGCCGGGATGGCCGTTGGAGGCGAAATAGAGCGTGACGGAATCGCGGCAGTAGGGGAATAGCTCGTCGCCCGCCGTGTTGATCGCCTCGCCCAGGTTCTCCATCGGCCCGAAGCTGTTGTTGCCTAATACTTTGGATCGGAAGATGTCTTTTCCGCCAAAGCCACCTACGGCATCCGACACGTAATAGAGGTATTTCCCATCGGGCGAGATGGAGGGATGCCCCAAAGCCGTCACGGAATCTTTTACGATCGTTGCTCGGGTACCTTTTCCCCATTTGGCACTACTCCGGCTGGAGATGTAAATTTCTGCGGTTCGTGGTCCTTCCGGATCTTGGGCACAATAGGTATAATACATGGTGTTCCCGTCAGCGGAGAAAGAGGGTGTACCTTCGTCAAACTCCGTATTCACCTCATCTTCCAATTCTTGGGGCGCTAACCAAGCCCCCTTCTCATCTTGTTTCACCAAGAAAAGATTATTGTTGTTTTGCCCGGTGATCGCACTGATCTTAGCCTCCTTGTCTTTGGTGCGAGAAGAGGCAAAATAGAGTTGGTCATACTTGTCACCCGTCAGCATCGGGCTAAACTCTGCCCGGCGGGAATTGAATTTCTCCATGCGATGCACTTCGTAGCGGGTAGGGTTCTTTCGCCATCCGGGAGCCAGCTCGCAGCCCTGTATGCCATTGATCGCCAATTGGCTGCTTGGTGCGTTCTCGGAATAAATATCGTAATTCTTGATAGCTTCCGCATAGGCTCCTGCCTTGTGCTGCATCTGTGCCAGACGCAGATAGACGATGCTATCCGGGTAGTCATAACGAATGGCGTTCATATAGCCACTGGTGGCCTTCCCAGTATTGTTGATCAGTCGGTTGCACTCAGCCATGCGGAAGGCGATATAGCCTCGGAGATCCCGCTTCTGGGGTGAGGTCTTCGTATAAACTTTCCGATAGATAGCGGCCGCCTCGTAATACTCGCCAATGCGTTGTTTCTCCTCCGCCTCGCTCAGTTTTGCCGATCGACAACCGCAGAGCGAAAAGAAAAGTATAAAGAAATACAGTATCCCGTAATTCATAATTCAAAATTCATAATTAAAATTGAAGAAACGAACTGTCTCCGTAACTCAAGAAACGGAAATCGTGCGCCAAGGCATAGTCGTAAATCTTCCGCCAATCTCCTTGCACAAAGGCGGAGATGAGCAGCAACAGGGTACTCTTGGGCTGGTGGAAGTTGGTCACAATCCCTTTGACTAACTTGAACGTGTAGCCTGGAGCGATGATGATTTGTGTGGCAGTCACCAACTTATCGGCTTGATGACGATCCAAATAATCCAAGATGTTTTGCAGAGCCTCCTCGGTGCTCAACTGGTTGTTAGCCGCCTCGTAAGGCATCCATTGCTTCACGACCAGCTCCTCGGAGGTAGCCTCCGGATGGGTGGATAGGAGGACACCGATATAGTAGAGGCTCTCCAACGTGCGCACGGAGGTGGTGCCGACAGCGATGATGTGACCTATTTTACTTTTCAGATGAGCGATTGTCTCTCGGCGTACAGAGATAAACTCTGTGTGCATCTCATGTCCCTCGATTGTCTCGCTCTTAACCGGCTTAAACGTACCGGCACCCACATGCAAGGTAACCTCCTCTCTACCAATGTCCTTTTCGTCAATAGCCGCCAAGACTTCCGGCGTGAAATGCAAACCAGCGGTAGGTGCCGCTACCGAACCCTTGATCTTGGAATAAACGGTTTGGTAGGTCTGCAAGTCGCTCTGCTTAGTGGCTCGATGCAAATAGGGAGGAATAGGCAGCACGCCTGCTGCGTCCAAGATGTCGGCAAAGGTATAATGCGCATTGTCCCACGAGAAACGAACCTCGTGCGTATCGCCATGCGATGTCAATTTCTCCGCATGAAGCACCACCTCATCTGCTCCGATCGTGACAGTGCGATGCAAGGCGCCCTCTTTCCATTTCTTCAAGTTACCCACCAAACAGGTCCACACACAGGAAGTTGTCTGTTGGAAAACCAACGCATAATCATGGGGTTGGAAAGGCTCTAAGCAAAAGACCTCGATGCGTGCACCCGTCTCTTTCTGGAAAAGCAGGCGCGCTTGGATAACCCTCGTGTTGTTGAACACCATCAAGGCATCGGTCGGCAAGAAGTCAGGAAGCCGTTTGAATTGACTCTCTTCGATCTCACCCTTACGATATAAAAGTAGCTTGGATTCGTCGCGCTTTGCCAATGGAAATTTTGCAATGCGTTCATCGGGCAGAGGATAGTAATAATCCTCCATACGTATCTGTTTCGTCTCTGTCGTCATCATCATAAAAAGCACGGATCTCACTCTGGCAAGATTCCTGCGCGAAAGTACAAATTATTCTCCTCATTGCAACGATTATCCAGATTGTGTAAACCTGATGTCGCCGCAGCTCGCGAGAAGCAATTTCACCCTGTAGAAAGGTTGCCGCGGCTCGCGAGAAGCAATGTCACGCTGTAAAAAGGCTCCCGCGGCTCGCAGGAAGCAATTTCACCCCTGAAAAAAGCTCCCGCGGCTCGCGAGAAGAAATATCACCCCTGAAAAAAGCTCTCGCGGCTCGCGGGAAGAAATATCACCCCTGAAAAAGGCTCCCGCGGCTCGCGGGGAGATTTCGCAGAATTACAATGACAATTCAAAAAGAAAAAACTATCTTTGCGAACTATATGTAGATCGACCACAGTATTTCCATCAGCAATTTCTCTATCTCTTTGTCCGCATGTTGCATCGCCTCTCTCATGGTTAGATCTTGCAAGGCGAGAAGAGTTTGATTATCGAATTGTCGATAAGCTACAGCCGCCTCCTTTAACTTTTCGGCCAAAGGCAACGCCTTAGGTCGTGTGCCCTCATATTCAAATGGTAATACCACAACCGCTGAAAAAGTCAGCTGATGCTTTTGAAGTAATGGAATCATCTTTTCCACACAGCCACTGCCGGTGTTCCCGCCCAACATTACCAATAAGATAACTGACGATTCCTTTTGTTTCAATGCCTGCAATTTTGCGTCAGGCAATTCCTCATCCCACTCTTTCTGATCCAGTGAGTCAATCAAGACGAAATCTACTTGGTCCGCTAATCGCTCACACAAATATCCTATCACCATGTTGTTCGCTCCCGTTCCCATAGCAATCAAGAGCGACTTGTTTGAATTGTTTGTTTGCATAATGATCATTCTTTATAAGTCATTGTACCTATCCAACATACGCTGGATGGTCTGTTGCATCTCTTTTCTGAAATGTGAAGGAGCTACGACCTCTATACTCTCCCGATTCCACAGCAACTGCTGGACCAGATCGAATGAAGGGCGGACGTAGATTTGAAACAGCGCATATTCCGTTGTCGTTTCGATCTCCTCTTGACTATCATGCAATGGCATAGTTCGAAGGTAATCAGCTTGAGGACCATACACTTTGAACTTTATCCATTCAGGCTGCTTGTTGTCATGGATAATCCCAAAACAACCCGCATAGAATTTCTCTGGCTTCATGTCGTAAGAAGGAATGGCTTTATTGGGCATTAGTTGAACGGAACGCATTCGCTCCAATGCCAACACTCGCTGTTGGGTATGATCCGCAAACTCCCCTATCAAATACCATCGCCGTTCAAAAAGACGGACGAAACAGGGAATAAGCTCAAAATGCTTGACCGTTGTAGGCTCATAAAAAGAAACATACTCAAACGTGACCATACGTTTCTGCTCAATAGCTTTCAGCAAAGTCACTAAATGCTCAGAGCCGGTAGCCAATGGCTCTAAGACAACTTTACTTTGCATCTTTTGCGCAATCTGGGCTAATTCCTTGAACCGATTATGCTCCAGCGAATACCGCAAGATACTTTGCTCACCAATTCCTTCTTGACTATCCACTGTATAAGTATGGTAACGAGTATTATAGGCAATCTCTATATGAAAAATACGTCCGATATATTCCTTATCACGAAAGAAGGTACGTCGATTCAAGGGCTGGCGATCATCGTTCAGCCCACACTGTGCCCATCGATCGCTTATTTCTTTATAAGTCAAAGACTCATTGCTCAACAGGTCAATCAACCAAAGACAACGACTATATGGCTCCATTTTTCTACTTTTATGGTTTAACTTCGCAAAAATAGTGTAATGGCAGCATACATGGATGACATTGGGACAACTATCAAGCTTTTTCTTCAAACTTCTTGTTCGCAAAGACCTGTCAAAGGGCCAAATCCTGTTACAGCACAAATAATTATTGTTTAGCCTACTTTGTGACAGGATATGGCACACCCTGATGCTTCCTTTGTGCGCAAAACAGGACAAGCTATGTATTTGAAAAACTTTTTAGCACAAACGGAGGAGTTAAAGAAGACCCCCTCCATGAGAAATTGGGTCTCCATATTTGAATTGACATTCGCCTATCTAAAGGAGGAGGTAGATACCGCTTTGTTTCAAGAGGTCTTACGCACCGCTCTGAACGCATGCGAAGCAGACCAACGAGCCTATGGCATTTTAGACAACTGGCTGACAGGTCTCTTTTATTTTCAAGAATCTTCATTGCGATGGAGCAAGCGAAAACGAATGCACCGATTAGTCTATCTCTGTTGGACAGAATGCGTCACTCAGATGAGTACCCTCACTGGCTCTACTGACAAACAGCCTTGTGCCAGTATGGAGACTCTTTTCGACGAACTCGCCTTAATGGGTTGCGACCGTGAGATGGTTGCCGGCAAAGTAGCCAATCAAACAATCGCTTTAGTTATGGAGTTTCCTCAACTCTCTCGTCTGCGGATAGCTGTTCGGCAAGAGGGACGAACTCTTTTCCAGCAACGTTATTATCCCATCGGATGGATACGCCGAGTGGCCATGGGATGCTGCGGAATCTTAACAGCTGCTTTGATCAGCGCATGCAGTATCCTATTATATAAGGTACTGGTGCTATTCCCTCTATTGCGGCTGACCGCTGATGCCAAATCCCTCAAAAAAACACAAGAGCTGATTGAGATAGCCTATCAAGGAGTCGCTTTCTTCCAAGATGGCATACAGGTGTTTCGATCCCGCCTACTCGTATGGTGCTCCCTCGTTCTTATCCTTCTCGCCATTGACCTATTGGCCAAATGGATTAGTAGGAGGTGGGTGAGGTGAGATAATCATCATCAAAATTTTATCTTCGTCATCTCATTACCCCATAAACAGTCAAATAATCTAAGAACGAGTTTAAGAAATAAACATTAACTTTTCCGCATCAAAAGTGTTTCATTGACCACCGAAACACTGTCCAAATCTGCTCTAGTTTTTCCAAGATAAGCTATCCAACTACGGCATAACCTTCCAGTTCGAGATCAAGGACTTCCACGACCGGACGATCAAGACCGACACCGGTTGGTTAATCACCTTAGGCCGAGGGTTGGAGTAAGCATTCGAAGAAATGCACATTGTATGCCGTGGGGTTTGATTGTAGCTTTGCGCTCGCAATAACAATCAAACCCTAATTGTAATGAACAGATCAGAATTTGA
>OBLI01000980.1_pt1 | contig 29422 bp, 24 predicted proteins | sample 1519701 | NCBI WGS metagenome assembly OBLI01 (sample SAMEA3663005, study PRJEB22513) | pig gut metagenome | biome: pig gut; feature: pig-associated habitat; material: faeces | place: France | collected 2012 | reverse complement strand
AACTTGGCGACAAGCAACAAAATCTAAAAAATGCTATTTTAAAAGAGCATCAACACTTAATAAATAGCGGATTTGCAACTGTTACTTAAAGCAAAAGTACTGTTGCATGAGAAATTTCGCTTTAGTATCAACTAAGGTTGGAAAGAACCAATTAAGCACTTACGGTTTATTGGTATACAAGCCATCTCGTATAAAGAGGTAATATAATGGAATCTACAAAAGAAATAAAAATCAAGCCAATCCCAATATTATATATACGAAAAGAAGAATGCTGTGGATGTACAGCCTGCTTTGCGATTTGCCCAAAAGAGGCTATAAGTATGGTTGTGAACTTCCATGAAAATTAACTCTCGTTTGAGTCAGAAAACGTATGGACAGTGGTAAAAACCCCTTGTTTTAGGGGAAAATAGAGATTTTTCTTGAAAAATCGAGGAAATATGGTAGAATAAAAGAGAGATAATTAACTCTCGAAAGGAAACTGCCATGTATTTCGATTTTAAAGTTAAGATACCATCTGGTTTAGCAGGGATTACTCGAAAAAAGATCAAAGGGATCACATACATTTATTACGCATATGAGCATAATTACAGTTCTGAAAAGGGATACACTGTTCCCAAGAGCACATCGATCGGGAAGTGCATAGATGGTGATCTGGAGATGATGTATCCGAACACAAACTTTCTGAAATTCTTTCCTGCTGAGGAACTTCCAGAAACAAAAGGCGAAGCTTACAGAAGCGGATGTCTCAGAGTGGGTACATATTTAGTGCTGCGGCGGATCATTTCCGAGTATCATCTGGATGAAATGATAGAGGATATCATCGGTAAGAATAGTGGTCTGTTTCTGGATCTGGCAGTGTATTCAATCATTGCAGAGAATAATGCTGGTCAGTATTATCCTGATTATGCATTTAATCATCCATTGTTCACAGACAAGATGCGGATCTACAGTGATTCGAAAGTTTCTGAATTTATCAACAGTATTACAAGAGACCAAAGTCTTGCATTTTTAAACGGATGGAATGAGGAACAAGATCATAAACAGAAGATCTATATTTCGTACGATTCAACGAATAAGAACTGCCAGGCAGGAGATATTGATTTCGTAGAATACGGTCATCCAAAGGAAGACACCGGTGCACCTGTCATCAATTACTCGATTGCTTATGACCAATACAATGCGAAACCGTTGTATTATGAGGACTATCCGGGAAGTATTATAGATGTTTCGCAGCTGCAGTACACGTTAGAAAAAGCGGGCGGTTATGGCTACAAAAATGTTGGATTCATCCTGGACAGAGGGGATTTCAGCAAAGAAAACATACACTACATGGACAAATGTGGTTATGAGTTTGTCATTATGATGAAGGGTATGAAAGACCTTGTGAAAAGTCTTGTTCTTGAAGTAAAAGGAAGTTTTGAGGAAGACAGAAGGTACAGCATCAGAGATCATAAAGTAAGCGGCATTACTGTAAAAAGGCAGCTTTATCCGTCTGATGAGAAAGAACGATATTTTCACATATTCTATGATGACAGAAAGAAAAGCAGAGAACATGAGGCTATTGAGGCAAAGATAGACCGAATGGCTGAATGCCTTCACAAACATGAAGGCACAAAATACGAAATCAAGGGAGGGGGCTTCGCCAGGTACTTTGATCTGATCTATTATAATAAAGGGAAAAAGGACGAGAAATTCATGTATGGCCGTGAACTTCATGATGTGATCAATGAAGAGATCCGGCTATGTGGCTACTTCGTCATAATAACGTCTGAGAAAATGACGGCTGCACAGGCACTTGATCTGTATAAGGGCCGAGATGCATCAGAGAAGTTGTTCAGGGGAGATAAATCATATCTTGGGAACAAAAGCTTTCGAGTACATACAAGTGAGTCGGTACATGCAAAGATATTTATAGAATTTGTGGCTCTGATCATCCGAAGCAGGTTTTATGCATGCCTTAAGGAACAGATGCAAAAAGGCGGAAAGAAAAACTATATGACAGTTCCGGCAGCGATCAGGGAACTGGAAAAGATAGAACTGATCCGACAGAGCGACCGTGGATACCGTATGGATTATGCAGTTACAGCCACACAGAAAGAAATCCTGAAAGCATTTAACATGACAGCGGCGAATGTCAGAACCCAGGCGGCAGCGATCAATGAAGAGTTAATGAAGATAGAGAAAGAAGGATGAGAACCATGGCAAGAAGAAGCATTCCGATAGAAGAAAAGATAGAAACACAAAAAGAACTGGTTTCGAGAGCGAAAGACAGATACGAAGCAGAACTGGATAAGCTGGAGAAACTGATGAGGAAACGAGATGAACTACGCAGTAAAGAACTGATGGAGGCATTTGCTAATAGTGAACGTTCTTTTGAGGAAGTGATGCGTTTCTTAACGACTTCGGAGGAAGAAACAGATGTATGAAGATATTCAGGAAGCTTTTGCAGTATTCAGAGAAATGATGGATGATTTTGAGAACTGGTATCCGTATGATGCAGACGATACGGAAGATGATAAGCAGGATGCCATTGATAGTTTTGCCCGAGCAAAGCTGAATCTGGAGCTTGGAGAGTATTCTGAGTGGGAATTAGATTATCTTTCATGGTTGTGGCGAAAGCCGATTGAAAACGAAAGATATAAAGATGCCATCATGGTTTTTATGGGGGCATTGTACGAAGAATATGGGATTTAGAAATGAACGAGAGTTGATTTTTCAGGAAGTTAAGGGTATGATAAGAATTTTGCAAACGTACATCATGATTTGAAACTTTAACATTATTTCAAGTGAGAATCATGTCAGAGCTGTATAATGTACATATAGGAAAGATAAAAGGAGAACAATGATAAAAGATAATTTGAAAATAAGGATGAAACAATCACATGTACTCCATCCTATTCTGGAGTTTGTAATTGGTGGTGGGATAACTTTTATTTCATCTGTATTCTGTATGTGGTTATGTCAATTTTCCTGTGAAATCAGCCTTACAGAAATAACTACTAAATCCGCATTTGTGCTTTATATATCGCTTTATGCAATAATATTTGCGTTGGTAACCATTGTAAGTGGTCGTATTTGGTTTGGTAATGGAATAACAGTAGTATTGCTTTTTGTAGTGAATATGCTTAATTATCAAGTTTATTATTTTCGAGGAACAGAAATTAACCCAGGTGACATCAACTCAATTCGTACAGCATTGAGTGTTTCAGGACAATATCATCCTAAGATTACTATTAATTTGTTAATAGCTATAATATTATTAATGTTATACTTAGTTACACTTCGGGTATTAGTGAAATTTAGAAAAGGGTTATTTTGGAGAGGGATATCTTTTGGGGTATTGATTGGAGTGGTTATTGTTTTTCCACAATTTATAAATAATATATCGCTGATTTTTTACAATGATGAAGGAATGAAGCAAAATAGTTTTCCAGTGAACTTTTGCAAAATGCTATATGAATCAAATGTAGAAAAGCCGGAAGGCTACTCTACAGAAATAATCAAAGAACTTGATAGCACCTATTGTCGGGAGTCGGATATAGAACATAGGCCAATTATTATAGCAATAATGAATGAGTCTTTTGCAGATTTAAATGTTGTAGGTGACTTGCCTGTCGATGAGGAAATTATACCGTTTTTTGATTCTATACAAGAGAATACAGTAAAGGGATGGGCGCAAGTACCAGTTTTTGGCGCAGGGACTGCCAATACGGAATGGGAATTTTTGACTGGTCACAGCAAACATTTTTTACCATCAGGTGCAACACCGTATACTAATAACAGTTTAACAGCTTCATATCATTCAATTGTTACTAATCTCAAAAATATAGGATATCAATGTATTGCAATGCATCCGCACCTTGGATATGCATACGCTCGCAATACGATTTATCCTCGTATGGGATTTGATCGTATGCTTTTTATTGAAGATTTCCCTAAACAGAAATTGCTGAGAAATCATGTCAGTGATCAGGAAATGTATGAAGAAATTATTCATCAATATGAATCTCATACCGACAATGATCCATTGTTTATTTTTGGTGTGACAATTCAGAATCATGGTGGATATGAATATGAAGGTGAGAATTATACAAAGACTGTTGAACTTCAGAATATGAGCCAAAAGTATCCAAAGGCAGAGCAATATTTATCCTTGTTAAAAGAAAGTGATGCTGCACTTGAGTATTTGATTCAATATTTTCAGAATGTTGAAGAAGACGTAGTAATTGCATTTTTTGGAGATCATTTGCCTGCAGTAGAAGAAGAATTTTATGAAGAAATATCAGATGCAAAGAATTCGGAACAATTTCAATTGGATATGCATACAGTTCCATTCTTTGTTTGGGCGAACTATGATATTGAGGAGCAAATAGTAGAAAGAACAAGTGTCAATTACCTGACAAATTATATTTATGATGTAGCCCAGATTCCGAAACCAGGATATAACAGGTTTCTTGAAGAATTGCAAAACAATATTCCGGCTTTTTCAATCGATAAAGTATATTCTAAATCACAAAATCAATATATGGATTATTCTGCACTCTCCGGTAATGAGGAAAAATTGATGCAGCAATATAATTATTTGGTTTACAATGCTGTGTATGATGTGGATAACCGTAGTGAAATGTTCAAAGGAATAGAATAAAATAAAAATATACATTTTGAAGCAGGCCGAACAGGGGACAGTTCTGTGTCCCAAGATAAGAGGGTTATTATGATATCAATTTCAACAATCGACAAAACTGAATATACCCTTCTCCAATGTCTCCGTAAGAGTCTTCAGCAATCCGGTAATCCTGCTGTCACCCCGTCTCTGACTGACAAGGAGTGGCAGCAGTTATTGATTCTTGCAGACCGTCATGAGGTTTTGTCCTTACTTGAAAATGTATGGAAACCGGACAGGTTTTCCAGGGAGCAGTGGCTGGCGATACAGTCAAAAACAGCGAGAACAGTACAGAGAGCAATCCAATTACAGGTATTGAATGCAAGACTCACTGCGCTTTTGGAGAAAGAGGGCATTATAGCGGTAACGTTGAAGGGCTGTACCGTTGCCAGATTTTATCCGGTTCCGGAGTTTCGAAAGACAACAGATATTGATCTGTTTGTGGCTGATCGAGAGGAGGCAAAGCGGGCGTTGCAGATTCTGGAAGCCAATGGATTTCATCCTTCGGAAGAATGGCATGCCAACCATCATGTTATCCTGAATTCTGCGAAGAAAGAAGTGGTGGAACTTCATACCACATGGGCGGATGAATTCAAGGAAAAGCATTTGAATCAGTCCCTGAAAAAGCTGCAGAAAGAAAGCGGTCAGCATTGTCAGAGGATTGATTTTCAGGGATTGGAAGTCTATGCATATGAAACTGCATGGCAGGGATTTTATCTGATGATTCATATGCTGCAGCATTTTGTGGGAAGCGGTTTTGGTCTTAGAAATCTTTGTGACTGGGTGGTGCTGTGGGAGAATTGCGACGATGCCAAAGAGCGGGAAGATTTCTGGAGGATGGTCTGTGAAAGCGGTACCGCAGAATTTGCAAAAGCGGTGACTGCTATTTGTGTAAACGATCTGGGGCTGTCAAAGGAGAAAAGTCCGGTTCCGGCTGAAAATCCTGTAGAGCAGGAAGTAATAGATGCTTTGCTCAGAGACATCCTGGATGCAGGAGAATTTGGATATAGTGAAGCGGAACGGATGGTAGGCATGGATGGAGATGCATGGACAGCATACGTGAGAGAATTTCATCATCAGATGCATATCAATTTTCCAAGAGCTGGAAAGATAACCTTTTTATGGCCGGTTCTGTGGATTGCAACCTTGTTTCGTTTTCTGAGAAACAATAGGAGACTGAATCGTGCACCGATCTCTGCGATTATGAAAAAAGCCGGTAAGCGGGGACAACTGGTCAGCCGTCTTACATCAAAATAGTCGCAGACAGGGGACAGTTCTGTGTCCTGATGCAAGATGCATTAGAACACAGAACTGTCCCCGGTCCGCCTATTTTTCCAGCTGCCCTATCAAATAGCCCGCATCTGCAGCTTTATTTGTATTGCCCAATAAAATCATCTGTCCGTTCGTTTCATCTTTTACAGAAAAATAGATTTGATAGCTGCCGCGTTCCAGTTCTTGCACAGGGAGTTGCACTGTGTAAGATTTTTTTTGTCCGCTGCCAAGTTTTTGCAGATGAACATCGAAAGGAACGATGGTACCGGTACCGGTCTCTGTATTTTTGAGTAAAATAGTTGTCTGGAATGGTTTCAGTGTGTTGGCAAAACCATTGTTCTGCAGGGTAAGCGTGAGAGTGAAATCGGGTTTGATGAATCCGATTTTTTTTATTTTGCAGCTGCGAATCAGATAGCGATATCCGAGATGTGCCTGCATATAGCTGTATCCATCACATCCGTTGAAGGCATCATTTCCTGTCCAGGTCGTATTTCTCCATTTTTCCATTACACGTCCGTCATAGTCTGCATTCAGATAAGAAACATGCATGGTTTGAAGAGCTGAAACGGAGGTTTCGAGATCGCTGAGGTTGTTATTGTAGATAACTTCACCGCCATTTGGAACGTATTGGCATAATTTATTTTGAAATGCCAGCTCTTCTTTTCTTGTACCCTTATAGGAGGGAGAGGAGGCATTGCGTCTTTCAGTATCCCCGTAGGTACCCAGGTCGGATTCGGAACCAAGCATTCCATCATTGAAAAGGCCAAGTCTTCCCATCAGCGAATCATCCGTTTCAAATGCCGGAAATTTTGCCGGAAGATCGTACCGGTCATGGATCATTCGCCATTGAGCGGGGGTGCGGACGGAAAGGTAGATGGAAGGGTCAATGACATCATGTAAATGTTGGATCAGTGTTTTGACAGAAGTGTCATCCATAAAGTGAGAATGATGCATCTCGCCCCAATTTCCTACGAAAATTCCCTGCATGATATAGATGGAGTCACAGTGTCGGTTAACCAGTGTACGGATCTGATCCATATGTGTCAGGATAAGCTCCAGTGACTCCGGTTCTGTTACCAGTGCTAATCCATCCCAGTCATAGAGAAAACGGAGAATCAGTCTGGTATTGGCCGGAGACTGTGACCAGGAAGTTAAGATATCATCAAGCTGTGTCAGTCCGGTTTCACTGATTGCGGTTGTGCGGTAATTTTTCAGATTGATTTCCACCAGTGCCAGAGAATCGGTGTAGGAATCTGTCTGGTAAGAAGCACCATCTGTTGGGTTATAATCATCGGATAGAGTATAGCCAATCATGTGATAAAATCCCTGATAGGGATTGGACAGAATCTCTGTGCTTTCTGAAAAAGATTCTGTCGAAAAAGTGATGCGGTTTGAACCCGCAATCAACAGAAAGAAAAGAAAAATTCCCAGTAACACACAGACAGGAATCAATAATCGGAGGGGGAAGTTATCCGGAAGTTTCATTATTTTTGCTCCAATCTTATACATTTTCTGTTGTGATTATCATAAACTTTGCAATATTGGAAGTCAAGGGGTGGATGTCCGCAGGGAATCGGAACCGGCTTATTGAGCCAGCTCTTTGATTGCTTTGATTGCCATGTCGATTTCCTCTTCTTTGTTGAAGTGCGAAAAACTGAATCGTACCATGCCTGAGGACTTTGTACCTAAGGCCTGGTGCATCAGTGGTGCGCAGTGCCCGCCGGAGCGAATGGCGATGTCATAGGAATTGTAGAGTTCGTCGCCGATGATCGCAGAGTCGTAGTCGTTTATATTCAGGGACACGATCGGGCAGCGTTCCTTTTGTGTGAAATCTCCATAGATGGTAATGTTTGGCAGGTCTTTGATGCCATTGTAGAACCGTCTCATAAGGCTTTGTTCTCTGGCGCGGATTGTGCCAAGACCAGTCTTATTTAAATAGCAGACGGCGCCGCCAAGACCGGCGATTCCGTGTCCGTTTAAGGTACCGGCTTCCAGATGGGTCGGCATCTGGGCAGGATGTGTCCTGGAATAGGTCTGAACACCGCTGCCGCCGGATTTTAACGGACGAAGATCGATGCCGGTTCTGACATAGATTCCGCCGGTCCCCTGTGGTCCCAACATGCCTTTATGTCCGGTAAAGCATAAAATGTCAATATTCATTGCCTGTACATCAATGTCAAAAACACCGGCAGTCTGGGAGGCATCTACGATAAAAAGAAGGCCATGTCGTCTGGCGATGTTTCCAATTCTTTTGATATCCAGCAGATTGCCGGTCACGTTGGAAGCGTGTGTGCAGAGGAGGGCTTTGGTGTTCGCCTGTATGGCTGCTTCAAAGGAATCGTAATCCGGCATGCCTGCCGCATCACAGGGAAGGAAGGTTACTTCCGTCCCCTGCTCCTGAATCTCATACAGAGGTCGGAGTACAGAATTGTGTTCCAAAACGGTTGTGATTACATGGTCGTTTGCGTTGAAAAGGCCTTTGATTGCGATATTTAAGGCTTCTGTAGCATTGCTGGTAAAGGCGATGCGGCTCACATCTTCTGCGTGGAAAAAGTCTGCAAGCAGGGCGCGGGTATCGAAAATCACAGAAGCAGCCGTTAAGGATGCTTCGTTTACGCCTCGCCCGGAATTGCCCATACTTCTCATGGCACAAAGAACTGCGTCTGTGACTTCCTGTGGCTTTTGTAAGGTGGTTGCGGCATTATCCAGATAAATCATTTGGAATACTCCTTTGCTGTTATTTTACTTTCATGCTGCTGAGGGCAGCACCGATGGCTCCTGCATAGCGGCTGTCCCTGTGTGAGGAAACTTCTCTGTGGAGTTTTTGAGACAGAATCTCTCTGAGGTATTCACATTCACACAAACCACCGGTGAGGAAAATCGGTTTGTCGGAGAATTCCAGCCGGCTGGACTGGGACACAACTTTTTCGGCAATGGAATTTACCACTGCGAAAGCAATGTTCTCCTTGGGTTCTCCACGGCCGATCAGACTGATGACTTCAGACTCGGCAAAAACGGTACAAAGAGAACTGATTGTCACATCTTTTCCGTTTCTTGCCAGTTCGCACAGGGTGTCCGGGCGAAGCGCCATGGTGTTTGCCATAACTTCCAGGAAACGGCCGGTTCCTGCAGAGCATTTGTCATTCATGGCAAAATCGCTTACCATCCCCTGTTCGAGAAGAATGACCTTGGTATCCTGTCCTCCAATGTCCAGGATCGCAGCATCTTCTGTCTGGAAGAGCCAGGCCGCACCTCTTGCATGACAGGTAATTTCTGTCACAGTCTTGTTGGCGTATGGAACGGAAATCCGTCCGTAACCGGTTGCTACCACACGTGCATTCTGCAGGTCATATCCATGATTCTGCAGGTCTTTGCAGATTGCCTTGGCAGTATCTACGCTGCTCCAACCGGTAGGCTGAATGGTTTTGTGTTGAATCTGTTTTTCGGCGTCCATCACAATGGTTTTGGCGCTGGTTGATCCAATGTCGATTCCGATGTATATCATAAGTTCACCTGCTAACAATAACGATCTCTTTTGGGGTTGATCTGGCAGGGAAGAGAAACCATATCATGATACACCGCCTGGTGTTTCCGGATACACTCCCTTGCAGCATCCACATGCTCCTCTGTCAATAAAATAGACATACCGCAGCCCAATTCGCCTTGAATGGAGCGTGGGGTCGGTGCAATGCGAGAGGGGATCTTTTCTGCACGAAGATACTGCTGCAGCTGCATTCCCTGCGTATAAGTTTCAAATAAAATATAATAATTTAAATTGGCTTCTTTCATTTTTGGTCTTAATCTAACATTTCTACAAAGGCTTCTATTCTTGTGCGAAGCTGTTCTGCATCCGCATCTGTGTAGTCGGTTTCGATGCCGAGAACCGGAATGCCCTGTTCCTTCAGTGCTGCTTCTACCGTATAACCTTCTGTGTCATACAGGCAGCAGAATTTCAGATTTACATCGATCACTCCGTCAACGTTGTATTCTTTCGCAAGTCTTAAGATATCATCGATACGGCCTGTGTTTGGTGTGAAACATGCACAGTTGATGCCCATGTAGCGTTCTGCAATCGCATGATACTGTTCTTCGAGCGTTGTTTTGGATTCGTCAACCAGGTTTTCAAAGTAGCGTGTACCCGTACAGGTTTCTTCACAGACAACGGCAGCACCGCTTGTTTCAATGATGTGATGCAGCTTCCAGTTTGGAATTGCCATTGGAGTACCTGTGATCAGGATTCGCTTTGTTCCTTCCGGGAAAACAGAAACGCCGTCCTGAATGCGCTGCTCCAGTTCATCTGCCAGTCGGTTTGCCATCTGTGTACAGCGTACAGGATCATCGAAGAAAGCAATCTGTGTCATGAGTAAAACATCCTTACCGCTGATCGGCAGTTTTTCTGCTTTTCTTGCTTCATATACACGAGCCAGGGCTTTGCGTTTTTCGTTCATGGTATGGATGGCATCCTGAAGCTTTTCTGCTGTAATTTCGTTGCCTGTGAATTCCTGAACCAGTGCGGCAAACTCTTTGATTTCATCTGCCCATTTCTCAATGTCTTTTGGACGTTTCATCTGCGGCATATCCATGATGTGCATAGGAACATCTTTTCCAAGAATCTCCCATGCTTTTTTCTTGCCATCGCAGGTAGTTTCCCCGACATACATGTCTGCAATACGGAAGAACGGACAGGTACGGCCAAGTCTTGCGCCTACAGATGCCTTGATCAATGGACAGGTACTCTTCGGAAGAACCGCCTCACCAGATGGCACCCAGAACTGGGAACCGCCGCACAGACCGGTAACAATACCGTTTGCAGCAAGGATGATTTCGTCCGGAACGTAAACACAGAAGGTACCGAATACTTTCTGTCCCTTTTTCTGTGCTTCGATTAATTCAGCAGGGCGGATGCCGTGGATGTCGGCAACTACCATGTCCCAGAAATCCATGGATTCCGGACGGTTTTCCTGAGATAAATACGTGTCGCCGAAAGCAGTTGGAAGTACTGCACAAAGCTGATCATGGGTCTCCAGATCCATTCCGAGTTCTTCCCACATTTTTACATAATTTGCCATTTGTTCTTTTCCTCTTTTCTTAAGTACTTTTTCGATACAATGATAAGAAAAGTATAGCATTCCCGATTTTTTATCTCCAATAGTATTTATTGATAAACTCAATAGATTTATTTGAAAATTAAATAAATTTATGGTAGCATAAGTGCAAAGAAATCAATACGCTGCGAGGGTATGAAAATGGATTTTAAACAGTTACAGTCATTTGTCTGCGTTGTTCAGAATCAGAGTTTTACAAAAGCATCGGAGCTTTTATATATATCCCAGCCGACCATCAGCAGTCACATCCGTCAGCTGGAAGAAGAATTACACGTCCGTTTGATCATCCGTACTACAAAAAGCATGGAAATCACGCCGAAAGGGCGGGAACTGTTCGAATATGCGGTGCACATTCTGGAACTGCGCGACCAGATGATCCAGAGTTGTTCCAACGAAAAAGAACCGATTATACGATTGGGTGCGTCTACCATTCCGTCCGCTTATATTCTTCCGAAATTACTTCCGAAATTTGCGGCACAGCATCCGGATATTTATTTTACGATTCATCAAAGCAACAGCTATGGAATTATAGAAAAATTAAAAGAGGGCGTGTTTGATCTGGGGTTGATTGGAATGCAGGCAGAGGACGATGCGTTGACATGTGTGCCTTTCTGTGAGGATCATATGATCATGATCACTCCGGTAAATGAACATTTCCTGAAGCTGAAACAGCAGGAAGATTTGGATGTGCTGTCCCTTTTGAAAGAACCGATTATTCTCAGGGAAAAAAAGAGCGGAAGCCAGAAGAGTGCCGATCATTTCTTACACAAATTAAATATCTCGGAAGAAGAACTCAATATTTCAGCGCGCGTGAATGACCAGGAGGCGATCAAGAATCTGGTTGCGGAGGGCGTCGGTATTTCGATTATATCTATGCGTGCAGCAGAGAATTATCTGGCAGAAAAGCGTCTGATCGGGTTTGAACTGCCGGGAGATTCGGCTGTAAGAAAATTATATTTAGTGTATCGGAAACACTATATACTAAAAAGCCATGCAAAAGCATTTGTGGAGTTTGTTTTAAGATATCACGGATTTCTTTCTCGTCATCAGCGATGAGAATACAGTTTTTATTAGTGGCCAGGTACATATCCTCTGGACACTTTTTTTAAAATATTATACAATAGGTTGCAAGAAAGAGGAAAGGGACTTACGGTAAGTCATCTCAGAATCTGCGGCACAAAGGACTGGAAGCGGATGTGAATGAATTTCACTATACAAAGGAAGACGGCGGACGAAAATATGTATGGAAATAGAAACCAGGGAGGAGGAGGCAGCGGTGACATTAATACAGTTGCGGTATCTCATTACCATAGCAGAGACCAATTCTCTGAATAAAGCAGCAGAGCAATTATATGTATCCCAGCCGTCTTTGACCAGTGCCATGAAGGAACTGGAGAAGGAACTGGGAATCATATTGTTTTACAGAAGCGGAAGAGGAGTTACGCTGACAAACGACGGGACGGAATTTCTTCTTTATGCGAAGCAGATTTACAGTCAGTATGAAAGTGTGATGGAAAAGTATGGAAAGGGAGAGGCGCGCAAGAAGAAATTCGGAGTGTCTACCCAGCATTATTCTTTTGCAGTGAAGGCTTTTGTGGAGATGGCAAAGGAATTTGATATGTCCAAGTATGAGTTTGCCATCCGGGAGACAAGGACGGCGGAGGTGATCCGGGATGTGAGTACCATGAAGAGTGAAATCGGCGTGCTTTATCTCTGTGATTTTAACCGGAAGTCTATGGAGAAGCTTTTAAAATCTTCCAGTCTGGAATTTCATCATCTGATTGATTGCCAGGCGTATGTTTATATCTGGAAAAATCATCCCCTGGCAAAGGAAAAAAGTATCTGTTTTGAACAGTTGGAGGGATATCCTTGTTTATCTTTTGAGCAGGGAGATAACAGCTCTTTTTATTTTGCAGAGGAGATTTTGTCGACCAATGAATATTCTCAGGTGATTCGGGCGAATGACCGGGCAACGATGTTGAATCTGATGGTAGGATTGAACGGCTATACGCTCTGTTCCGGAATTATCTGTGAAGAATTGAATGGCAGCGATTATATTGCAGTTCCTTTCCGGGATGATGAGCAGAATCCCAACAGTATTATGGAAATCGGCTATATCGTGAGAAAAAATACCATATTGAGTAAGATGGGAGAGCTATATATCGATAAATTAAAGCGCTATTTAAAGGTAACATAAAAAAATAGAACTTCAGTTATAAAATGAATCTATAATCAGATATTTTTTTTGTATATTAGACAAACAAAACCTACTATGTTAGTATGAATACAGAAATTAACAAAGGAGAAAGAAAAATGTATCAGTTAGCAATTCTTCTCAGTGTAAACCGAATGTGCAGGGAACGTATCACAGAATAAAAAACCAGTATAGATTCTAGAAAAAATAATAAGATAATTGGAGGAAATCAAAATGGCAGATATTAAAAATTCTAAAAATTGGGGATTCGAAACAAGACAGTTACATATTGGACAGGAACAGGCAGATCCGGTGACCGATGCGAGAGCAGTTCCGATTTATGCATCTACTTCTTATGTATTTCATGATTCACAGCATGCAGCAGATCGATTCGGACTGAAAGATGCAGGGAATATTTACGGAAGACTGACCAATCCGACACAGGATATTTTTGAACAGAGAATCGCTTCTCTGGAAGGCGGTGTGGCAGCGCTGGCAGTCGCATCCGGAGCAGCGGCAATTGCTTATACATTCCAGGCTTTGACAAAAGCAGGAGAACATATTGTAGCTTCCAAAACCATTTATGGAGGAACCTACAATCTTCTGGCGCATACATTCCCGCTGACAAACGGAGTAACGACTACTTTTGTAGATCCGGAAGTGGAAGGATCTTTTGAAGCAGCGATTCAGGAAAATACAAAAGCAATTTTTGTAGAAACCCTGGGAAATCCGAATTCCAATCTGATTGACCTGGAAAAACTTGCGAAGATTGCGCATAAACACAATCTTCCACTGGTAGTAGATTCCACATTCGCTACTCCGTATCTGATTCGTCCCATTGAGTATGGGGCTGACATTGTAGTTCATTCTGCAACGAAATTTATCGGAGGCCATGGTACAGCAATCGGTGGTGTGATCATCGACAGCGGAAACTTCGACTGGAAGGCATCCGGGAAATATCCGTGGATTTCAGAAGCAAATCCAAGCTATCATGGAGTGTCCTTTGCTGAAGCGGCAGGCCCGGCAGCATTTGTAACCTATATTCGTGCAGTCATTCTCCGTGATACCGGTGCGACTTTGTCACCGTTCCATGCATTTATTTTCCTGCAGGGACTGGAAACACTGTCATTGCGTGTGGAACGCCATGTAAGCAATGCGCTGAAAATCGTAGAGTATCTGGCAAATCATCCACAGGTGGAAGCCGTACATCATCCGTCACTGCCGAGTGAACCAAGCCATGAACTCTATAAGAAATATCTGCCAAACGGAGGCGGTTCCATCTTTACCTTTGAAATCAAAGGAGATGCAAAAACAGCACAGAAATTTATCGATCATCTGGCTATTTTCTCTCTGCTGGCCAATGTGGCTGATGTAAAATCGCTTGTGATCCATCCGGCTACTACCACACACAGCCAGTGCACAGAAGAAGAACTTCTGGATCAGGGAATCAAACCGAACACCATCCGACTTTCCATTGGTATTGAAAAAGTAGAAGATCTGATCGCAGCTCTGGATGCAGCATTTGAAGCTGTAAAATAGGAAATTATCCACAGGCTTGAATTCGTGATGCATTAATAGTATAATGAAGTGAATCAGTTAATTTATTTAAGGAGGAATCTATTATGGTTACCTGGAACAACTTAGATACTCTTGCTTCATTTCAGAATCTTCAAGATGCAGACCGTGTAAATCTTGCAGAGGTAATGTCTGGTGAGAATGGAGCAGACCGTGTTAGAAATTACAGCATTCCCATGGCAGCAGGTCTTGCTTATAATTATGCAGCAAAGCAGGTGGATGATAATGTTCTGACAGCACTGGCGAAACTGGCAGAGGAGGCTCAGCTCGCAGAGAAATTCAAAGCACTCTACAATGGAGAAGTCATCAATACAGGAGAAAAACGTCTTGTACTTCACCATATGACTCGTGGTCAGCTTGGAGATGCAGTGGAAGCAGATGGCGTTGACAAACGTGCATTTTATGTAGAACAGCAGGAAAAAATCGCTGATTTTGCAAAGAAAGTTCATGCCGGAGAAATCACAAATGCAGCAGGCGAAAAATTCAAAACAGTCGTTCAGATCGGAATCGGCGGCAGTGACCTTGGTCCTCGTGCCATGTATCTTGCACTGGAAAACTGGGCAAAGAAGAATAACCTGTTCAAGATGGAAGCAAAATTCATCAGCAATGTAGACCCGGATGATGCAGCAGCAGTTTTGAATTCGATTGACGTCGCACACTCTATTTTTGTACTTGTATCCAAATCCGGTACAACTCTGGAAACACTGACCAATGAATCCTTTGTGAAGGATGCGCTGAAGAATGCAGGTCTGGACGCTTCCAGACATATGATTGCTGTTACCAGTGAGACTTCTCCGCTGGCTAAGAGTGATGATTATCTGGCTGCTTTCTTTATGGATGATTATATCGGAGGCCGTTTCTCCTCTACTTCTGCAGTTGGCGGTGCCGTATTATCACTGGCTTTCGGACCGGAAGTGTTCGCACAGTTCCTGGAAGGTGCAGCAGAAGAAGACAAGCTTTCTCTGAATGAAGATGCATTAAAGAATCCGGCAATGTTGGATGCACTGATTGGTGTTTATGAACGGAATGTTCTGGGTTATCCGGCAACAGCAGTTCTTCCTTACTCTCAGGCTCTGAGCCGTTTTCCTGCACATCTGCAGCAGTTGGATATGGAATCAAACGGTAAGTCTGTAAATCGTTTTGGAGAACCGGTTGCTTATCCTACCGGCCCGATTATTTTCGGTGAACCGGGAACCAATGGACAGCATTCCTTCTATCAGCTCCTTCATCAGGGAACCGATATTGTGCCTCTGCAGTTCGTAGGCTTCAAGAACAGCCAGATTGGTACGGATGTTCTGATTCAGGACAGCACAAGCCAGCAGAAACTCTGTGCAAATGTTGTAGCTCAGATCGTTGCGTTTGCATGTGGAAAAGCAGATGAAAACCGCAACAAGAACTTTGAAGGCGGACGCCCGTCCAGCATCATCGTTGGGGAACAGCTGGATCCGAAAGCGCTGGGTGCACTTCTGTCACACTTTGAGAATAAGATTATGTTCCAGGGCTTTGTATGGAATGTAAACAGCTTTGACCAGGAAGGCGTACAGTTGGGTAAAGTACTGGCAAAACGTGTACTTGCTCATGAAACAGAGGGCGCACTGAAAGAATTCAGTGATCTTCTGAACATCTGATATCAAAAATAAAAGCAATGATAAGCCGGCAAATCCACTGCCGGCTTATTTTTTGAAATGACAAATTGACAAATAAATGACGATATTTAGCGGAAAAATTCTAATAATTATAAATTTTGTGTTCCTTCATATACTCATAGCAGAGTTCCGGAAGTCTGGAATTTGTTGGAAATGAAAAATTTAACGAAAACTTTGTTATTTTTTTGTTGATTTTATTTGCTAAATATGTATAATGTAATTTAGAAAAGTAGAAAATTCTACTTCTGAAATCGATAACTCCTGCGTATGCAGTTAGTTATGATATGTTATCATGAAAGAAATGAGGTAAGTGTAAGATGGCAGAAATCAATTTAAGTAAGTATGGCATTACCGGAACTACAGAAATCGTGCATAACCCTTCTTATGAACTTCTGTTTGAAGAAGAAACAAAACCAGGTCTGGAAGGTTTTGAAAAAGGTCAGGAAAGTGAACTGGGTGCTGTTAATGTAATGACAGGTATCTACACAGGACGTTCTCCAAAAGACAAATTCATCGTTGTTGATGAAAACTCCAAAGACACTGTATGGTGGACATCTGATGAGTACAAAAACGACAACCATCCGGCTACACAGGAAACATGGGATGCATTAAAGAAAATTGCTCAGGAAGAACTTTCCAACAAAAAACTGTTTGTTGTAGATGCTTTCTGCGGAGCAAACAAAGATACACGTATGGCAATCCGTTTCATCGTGGAAGTAGCTTGGCAGGCTCACTTTGTAAAGAACATGTTCATCATTCCTACAGATGAAGAACTGGAAAACTTTGAGCCGGATTTCGTTGTTTACAACGCTTCCAAAGCAAAAGTTGAAAACTACAAAGAACTGGGACTGAACTCTGAAACAGCAGTTGTATTCAACATCACAAGCCGTGAGCAGGTTATCATCAACACATGGTACGGCGGTGAAATGAAGAAAGGTATGTTCTCCATGATGAACTACTATCTGCCTCTGAAGGGTATTGCTTCCATGCACTGCTCTGCAAACACAGATATGAACGGAGAAAACACAGCAATCTTCTTCGGTCTTTCCGGTACAGGTAAAACAACTCTGTCTACAGATCCGAAACGTCTCCTGATCGGTGATGACGAACACGGCTGGGATGACAACGGCGTATTCAACTTTGAAGGTGGATGCTACGCAAAAGTTATCAACCTGGATAAAGAATCAGAACCGGATATCTACAATGCAATCAGACGCAACGCACTGCTTGAAAACGTAACTCTGGATGCAGAAGGAAAAATCGACTTCGATGATAAGAGCGTAACAGAAAATACACGTGTATCTTATCCGATCAACCATATTGAAAATATCGTTCGCCCGGTATCTTCTGCACCGGCAGCTAAGAATGTAATCTTCCTGTCTGCAGATGCTTTCGGTGTACTGCCTCCAGTATCTATTCTGACTCCGGAACAGACACAGTACTACTTCCTGTCAGGATTCACAGCAAAACTGGCTGGTACAGAACGTGGTATCACAGAACCGACACCAACTTTCTCCGCTTGCTTTGGACAGGCATTCCTGGAACTGCATCCTACAAAATATGCAGAAGAGCTTGTTAAGAAAATGGAAAAGAGCGGAGCAAAAGCTTACCTTGTAAATACAGGATGGAACGGAACAGGAAAACGTATCTCCATTAAAGATACTCGTGGTATTATCGATGCAATCCTCAACGGAGATATCAAAACTGCACCGACTAAGATGATTCCTCACTTCAACTTCGAAGTACCTACAGAACTTCCGGGTGTTGATCCTGCAATCCTTGATCCTCGTGACACTTATGCAGATGCTTCCGAATGGGAAACAAAAGCACTGGATCTGGCTGACAGATTTATCAAGAACTTCGCAAAATACGAAGGAAATGCAGCCGGAAAAGCACTTGTTTGTGCAGGCCCTCAGAAATAATCATAACAAGAATCGAGCGGTACCGAAAGGTGCCGCTTTTTTTCTCTGACTTTACAATGCCACTAAATAATGATATATTAAAACTAATGTAAAAATCTGATAATAATTAAAGAAGGGAGTAAAGTGAATGATGTGAGGAAAATATGAGAAAAAAGATTCACATTTTTCACTTTGCAGCAAGGGAGAAGACAATGCCAGAGAAAAACAGATTCAGTAAGTTGCTGGAGTATCTGATGTCAGTGACGGAATTAAAGAATGCTACATTGGCACAGGAGCTTCAGTATGATGTGTCTTACATCAGCAAATGGATGAGCGGACGTATGCTGCCAGCAGAAAAAACGGAAAAAAAGGTTCTGGAAGGAATCAGTAAATGCATTGTGGAAGCTGCAGATGAAGAAGCCTGCACAAGCCTGTTATCGGATTATCAGGTAGATGACTGCGAAGAATTGAAAATGGCTATTTTTGATAATCTGGAAGCGGAGTGTTCTTATGTAAGGGATCTGCAGAAAAATACCGGCCTGGATGTCGCTCCCAAGACTTTTTATTATCCGGAACTGACGCTGTCCCAATATGTTTCAAAAATGCGCCACCCGGTTCTGCGGAGAGTACAGTCTCTGGATATTATGGCTGCCATTGATCTGATGGCTATGAGGCATGAATATCAGCTTCAGATCACCCAGGTGGAAAATGTGCATGTGCCGAAGATGAGGGGCTATCCGGATGTGCGTTATTCTATGTTGATTCATGTGCAGCCGGAAAAATGGGATTTTATTTACGATACGATTTTTCTGATTCATCTGCTGACCTGCAATACTTATATTAATTTTAATCTTTATGGAGATGAACAGGCAGCCGGCCGTGTGATTTTTACAGTAAAGGACGACTATGCGATTTCCGGTATGCTGGTAGGTACAGACCGTTGTATGGCAGTCAATGTAAGTGAAGAATATGAGAACTGCCGGCCGTTGTACCGGAATATTCAGGCCTTGTGCAACAAAGAACGGCTGCTTTTTAAGAAAACGACCATAAAAGAAATGATAGAAAAACATAACTATATTCATTCTCTTCTTTCACTGAATCAACGGGGACTTCTCGGTCATATGACGGAACATTTTCTGTCGGATGAACTTTTTGAAGAGATTCTGGAACAATTGTCAGAGAGCGGGAAATTAATGGCAGAGCCGGAAGCATTGCGCAGCATCCAACGATTGAGTCGAAATATTATGCAGGAGTCACATATAAAGATTCTTATTTACAAAACTGCTTTTTATAATCTGGTGGTGAACAATGAACTGGATTTTTATAATCATAAAGTACGTCTTACAGTAGAGCAGCGTTCCCGCTATCTGGAGCATATCCTTTCTTTATATAAAGAGAGGGAGAATCTGGAAATCCGGCTGATCAACGGACGGTTTGTGGCAGATTTTGAATATAGCGACAGCCAGTGTGTTTTCCTGAGTGATACGATTTCCTATTTGCGCCTGGAAGGAGAAGTGAATAATATTCTGCTTATCAATCGTTCCGATATGAGAAAGATTTTTGAAGAATCCTTTGAGGCTTTCTGGAACTATGACGAGGAAGTCGTGGAACGGGACAGAACGATCGTCGAGGCTTATATGCAGCATGTGATTCGGGGAATTCATCTGGTAGAGTGATGTTCGATTTGCATCTGTTATTTAGAATAAATAAACAGTATGTTTTTTTAAAAATTCCAGATGAATCACATTTATTCAAAATTCTTCCATATGAGTCCCATGCATTCCTGTTGTCCTTATGCTATACTGAGGCAGTCGAAAAAACGAAAGCAGAAGTAAGCATAAGGAGCTATGATTATGAATACAAATACAAATTTAACAGGAAAACCAAGTGTAGATCGTCCATGGATGAAATTTTATCCGCCGCAGGTGGCAAATATGGAAATCCCGCAGTGTACGTTGACAGAATATCTGAAGAATTGTTGTCCGGGGAGTGATATAGCAGCTATGCATTATTATGGTGCAGATATTATCTGGAGTACGATATTTGAAAAAGCAGAGGCAGCGGCACGTTCTTTACGGGCACTGGGATTTGGAGAAAATGATCAGATTCCGGTATTTCTTTCTTCTGTGCCGGAGTTTATTTATCTGTTGCTGGCAGCAGAGAAGATCGGTGCATCCCTCCTTTGCAGAGATAACACGATTGAAGAAAATGTAGAAGCAGTACAGAAATCCGGTGCAAAGGCAATCATTGCCCACGATTATCTGTCACAGAGCGATCTGGAGATGTATTTATCCGGAAGTGCTGTGGAGAAAGTGGTTCTTGTAGATGCCTGTCAGTCCTGCAGCCGGGCAGATATGCCGGAATATATTCAGAAATCTCTGGACAGCAGATATTCTGCAAAAAATGCAGAAGGTCCGGCTACCATGAACTGGGATGAATTTCTTGCACTTGGAGAAAGCTACACAGGTACAGTAGAGGCTTTGAAAGATTACAACCGTCCGCTGTTCTGCGCTTATACCAGTGGTTCGACCGGTCCATCCAAACAGGTGATTCATTCTGCGCATACCATGATTGCAGTCGTGCACCAGATGAACTTCTATGCAGGATCCGATCAGTTCCGTCCGACCTGGATGCTGGCATGTCTGCCGCCGGCGCTGGTAGCAGTTGTAGTATCCGGACTTCTGATGCCTTTGTCATCCAATAAACTGCTGATTCTGAATCCGTTCTGTGCACCGGAAGATATTGACCTGGAAATGATGCGTTATCGTCCGAATTCCTGGATGATGATCCCGATGTTTGTGGCGTTTCTCGTGCGCAATGGACGGATTACCGATGATTACGATATGTCTTATCTGCTTGCAGCCGGTGTGGGATGTGAGGCATGTAACAACAAAGAAATGAAGAATTATCAGAAATTCCTGAAGGATCATAACTGCAATGCACGGTTTACTATCGGATATGGATGCAGTGAAGCAGGTTCTAATATGACTCTGCCGATGATGCCTTATGCTATGGAAAACGGAAGTGTAGGTGTTCCGCTTCCGGTTGATATCATCAGTATTTTCAAAGCAGGAACTCACGAGGAACTTGGCTATAATCAGATGGGAGAAATCTGCAAATATGGTCAGGGGAATATGTTAGGATATGATGATCCGGAATCTACAGCAAAAGCTTTACAGATGCATGAAGATGGAAGAGTCTGGTTACATACAGGGGACATGGGTTATATGACTGAAGATGGTGTGCTTCATGTACTCACGAGAGGAAAATCTCCTCGTCATGGAGGCGGTGATCTGGCTACTCTTCTTATGGAAAATATTGTGGCAGATGCAGATATTGAGGGCATCAAAGATGAGTTTTTTGTAATTATTCCGGATGAGAAATATCCTGGCCGTTTCCTTCCTTATTTATATGTGATTCTGGAAGATGGATATACAGTAGAAGACATTGCAGATCAGGTATATGAATGCCTGGATCCTTACATGCATCCGGTTGACATCTTTGAACTTCCGGAACGTCCGTTCTTCCATTTTAAAACGAACCGTGTGGGGCTGTCACAGAAACTGATAGCCGGAAGAAAGATCAGGAACATAAAAGAAAAAATGGATACACGTACAGCAAGAGGATAACATACAGAAGAGATGGAAGAAGTGATTTGCATCATACTTCCATCTTTTTTCTATGTGAGGAGATTGACAAAAGAGACAGAATCACGTACACTTGTCTGTATGTACAGGAATGAAATTTAGAAGTAAGAAGGAGTGTCCGGAATTTGAAGATTGCAATGATCGGGCAGAAACAGGTTCCCTCAAGAGCCGGAGGAATTGAGGTTGCAGTGGAAGCGCTGGCTGTGCGGATGGTCCCAAAGGGACATGAGGTAACTTTGTACAATTATCGAAGACACTGCAGAGATGGGAAAAAAATATATAGATGGGATTATAAGGGAGTTCATATCTGCGAAGTGCCTGTGATGAATGTGAGGGGCTGTGCAGCTGTCATGGGCTCCCTGTTTGCCACCATATTGGCAATATTTGGAAGATATGACTGCATTCATTATCATGCAGAGGGGCCTGCGCTTATGACTTTTTTGCCGCATCTTCTGAGAATCCGGACTGTTGTGACCATACATGGATTGGACTGGCAGAGAAGTAAATGGGGGAAATTTGCTTCCTGGTATCTCAGACAGGGAGAAAAGATAGCAGCAGCCTGTGCGGATCAAATTATTGTGCTGAGCAGAGCGATGCAGAAGTATTTTCTGGATACTTATAACCGGGAGACGGTTCTGATACCAAATGGAATTGAAAAGCCGGTGAAGCGGGAAGCAGCTGTTATTACAGAAAAATGGAATCTGAAGAAGGACAGTTATATCCTTTATCTGGGAAGAATCGTGCCGGAGAAAGGGCTGGAAAGTCTGATTCAGGCATTTAGAAAGGTACAGACAGACAAGAAACTGGTGATTGCCGGAGGACCTTCCGATACAGAAGCATTTTATCAGGAATTGCAGGAAAAAGCGAAAAAAGATGAAAGAATTCTTTTTACCGGGTTTGTGGAAGGGACGGTTCTGGATGAACTCTATTCCAACAGTTATTTTTATTGTCTGCCATCAGAGCTGGAAGGTATGCCGATCAGTCTTCTGGAGGCAATGAGTTACGGAAATTATTGTTTGTGTTCGGATATACCGGAATGTGCGGAAGTGATGAGCGCGTTTGGCGGCATGTTTCATAAAGGCAATACAGAAGATCTGCGTGAATGGATGCAAAAGCTTTGCCAGGAACCGGAACTGATCGAAAAAGGAAGACAACAGGTCAGCAATTTTGTGTGCAGTAAGTATAATTGGGATGAAAGTGCAGATAAGACATTGGACCTGTATCAATCTCATAAGAAATGAAGGTTTAAAGATTTGAGAATTTTGATGGTGAATAAATTTCTGTATCCTGCCGGGGGAGCAGAGACGTATTTGTTTCAACTGGGAAAATACTGGGAAGAACAGGGAAATGAAGTGGAATATTTCGGGATGGAACATCCGGATAATAAAGTGGGAAATCGTTGGAATTTATATACCAGATCGATGGATTTTCACAGAAAGGGAATTTTTGCCAATGTGACAAATCCTTTTCGTATTGTTTATTCCAGAGAGGCAAAGAAGAAAATGGGAAAGATCCTAGAATGTTTTCGGCCTCATGTGATACATATCCACAATTTTAATTATCAGCTGACGCCGTCTGTCCTGTTGGCCGTAGAAGTATACCGAAAAAGAACCGGCAGGAAGGTACGTGTGGTGTATACGGCACATGATTCGCAGCTGGTATGTCCCAATCATTACATGTATCGGCCGAAAGGAAATCAGGTCTGCGATGCATGTCTGCATGGAAGCTTTTTTCAGTGTGCGCAGGGACGATGTATTCACGGATCATTTCTGAGAAGTCTGCTGGGGTCTTTGGAGGCTGTTTATTGGAATTGGCGAAAGGTTTATAAGAGTTTGGATGTGATTATCTGTCCTTCTCTTTTTATGAAGAGACAGTTGGACACCAATCCCGATTTTGCAGGAAAGACGGTCCGGCTCTGTAATTTTGTGGAACCGGTAAAAGAAGCGGAAAAGAAAAAGGGAAGTTATGTACTGTATTTTGGACGATATTCGGAGGAAAAAGGAATTCGTACGCTTTTACAGGTTTGTCGGGAACTTCCGCAGATTCCTTTTGTTTTTGCAGGAGGCGGTCCCCTGGAGGCATTGACAGAGGGAATTCCCAATGTGAAAAATATGGGGTTTCTAAGTCAGGAGCAATTGGATCCGGTGATCCGTGGGGCACGGTTTTCCATCTGTCCTTCGGAATGCAATGAAAATTGTCCATTTTCGATTATAGAAAGCATGATGCATAAAACACCGGTTCTCGGTTCTGATCGCGGAGGAATTCCGGAACTGATTGAGACGGGGCATACAGGCTGGCTGTTTTCGGCAGGGGAGAAAGAGAAATTAAAGGACAGTATCGTCCGTATCTGGAACAGTGAGGAGCCGGAGAGATTTGAAGAAGCATGTGGGAGAAAATCCTTTGATTCTCTGGAAACATATGCAAAGAAACTATTACAGTGGTATCGGCCCCGATAAAGGAGGAAGCAGAGGGCATGACAGAACAGATAGATTTTGTTGTTTTATGGGTGGATGGAACGGATCCCGATTGGCAAAAGGAGCGGGCATATTATATTTTAAAAGAGAAGGACAACGGCAGTACATCCAATCGGTACAGAAACTGGGAGTTGATGCAGTACTGGTTCCGTGGCGTAGAGCAATTTGCATCCTGGGTGCACCGTGTCTTTTTTGTGACAAATGGTCAGATCCCAAAATGGCTGAATGTGAAGCATCCCAAACTGAGAATTGTCCTTCATGAAGAATACATTCCAAAGCAGTTTCTCCCTACCTTTAATTCGAATGTCATTGAGCTCTGGCTGCATCGGATTCCGGACCTTGGAGAACAGTTTGTACTATTTAATGATGATATGTTTCTGACAGCACCGGTCTGTCCGGAGGATTTTTTTCAGAAGCGTATGCCTTGTGATTCTGCACTGATGGATATTGCGACAGCTCCGCATCCAAAGGATTGTTTTCCCCACATGATGATCAATAATTTTGCAGTGATCAATCAGCATTTCCGGAAAAAAGAAGTGATAAAAAGAAATCTACATAAATTTTACACTTTAAGGTATGGAGTTGATCTGCTGCGCAATGTGTGTCTGGCGCCATTTCGTTATTTCTCCTGTTTTCGGGATTCTCATTTGCCTTCTTCTTATTTAAAAAGTACGTTTGTGAAAGTGTGGCAGGAAGAAGGAGAAATACTGGAACGCTGTTCACAAAATCGATTCCGGTCAAAAACAGATGTGACGCATTGGCTGATGAAATGCTGGCAGATCTGTGAGGGAAACTTTGTTGCCCGCAGCACCGGATGGGGACATCATTTTGAATTGTGGGAAGATGATGTGGAGCAAATCTGTCATTGCCTGGAAACAAAGAAATATCGGGCAGTCTGCTTAAATGACAGCAAAGAAGAAATTGATTTTGAGGAGATTCGGAAAAAACTGAAAGACAGTTTTGAAAGACTGTTTCCGGAACCCTCATTGTATGAAGAGACGGGAGTGAGGGGAAAGACATATGAAATCGGTGACTGACAAAAAAACGCTACTGTTTTTGTTCTGGATGATTCTTTTTATTATACAGAACCGCCTGCAGCAGTGGTGCGGCATATTTCAGTATGTAGATGAATTGTTTGCGGTACTTTTCTTTCCGCTTCTTGTGATTCGCCTGGCACAAAAAAAGAGAACCGTCCGATGGACAAAGCGAATGTTACTTTTTTGGGGGCTTCTTCTGCTTTTCTGGATGTGGGGATGGGGCGGATATTTCCGTTATCATTATCAGGTCTTTTCCAATGCACTGAAAGACTCTTATCTGAATTTGAAGTTTTATCTGGGAATTGGTGCTTCGTTTCTGCTGTTTTACGATGAACAGACGGATTTTAAACAATTAAAGAGACGGATTTGGCCGGTGCTCAATGGAATCACGGCAATTTTGTTCGTACTTTGTGTGGTGGATTCCATCTTTGGGATTTTTTCTACAGAGACCAGAGGGGGTATGATCGCGGTCAAATTGTTTTACGATGCGTATACCGTACTGGTAGCGCAGGGGGTCTTCCTGAGTGCGCTGTACCTCTGGTTCTTTGAAGAAAAACAGAAAAAGATCATACTGCCTCTGGGGATGCTTGCTTTTATTATGCTGAGTACCAGAAGAGCCAAATCCATGGGGGCAATTGCCTGTATTTTGTTAATCTATGTATTTGTATTTTATAAAAAACAGAAGATTAATAAGAAATTAAAAATGGCCATCATCTGTTTTGTGGGGATTGCCGCTGCCGCTGGAATTTATCAGGTAGTCAGTTATTATTTCCTGATGGGAGTAGAATCTGCCAGAGCTGTCCTTACGATCGGTGCACCGTTTCTTGCCTGGGATCATTTCCCCTTCGGAACAGGATGGGCAACCTATGGTTCTGCTTTTTCAACGGAACCCTATTCCCCTGTTTATGGCATGTATCGCATGGCAGGTGTATGGGGTATGTCACCGGATTTTCATGATTTTATTTCAGATACTTACTGGCCTATGTTGATGGGGCAATGTGGCTATGTAGGATTTGCAGCATTTGTTGGAACGCTGTTTCTGTTTGTGAGGAAGGTACTTACGTTAAAGAATCATAAGGAGATTTTTGCAGGGGTGATGCTTCTGGTGTTATATCTGTTTGTGTCAAGCAGCAGTGAATCGGCTTTTGTGAATCCGATTGCAGTGCCTTTTGCATTTCTCATTGGGTTCTGGTTTGCGGAACAGGAGTTGATCGGGTGAAGTTGAATCTGAGAAAAATGTACCGGAATATGTCGCCGGCAGTGCGGACATCGTTCTGGTTTACCATTTGTAATTTTTTACAGAGAGGAATCGCATTATTTACAGTGCCTGTTTTTACCAGATTGTTGACGACGCAGGAGTATGGTATCTGTAATGTGTATTTTACATGGGCGGAGATTTTTATTGTGTTTACTTCCCTTCAGATTCCTTATGAGGGATTGAATAATGGGCTGATTCGATATGAGGAGGACAAGGATGGCTATACCTCGGCTGCGGCAGGGCTGATTCTTGTAATCACATTGCTTGTTTCCGGTGTGTATCTGTTGCTTCGGAATCCTATTGATCGGATGACCGGACTGAATGGGATGATTATGAAGCTTATGTTTATACAGCTTCTCTTTAATCCGCCTCTGATGCTGTGGCTGAACCGGGAGCGTTTTGATTTTCGTTATCGCTGGCCGGTAGCAGTGACTGTGATCAGTACGGTGCTGAATCCGGTGATCTCGATTATTGCCGTATGCAATACCAGATATAAGGCAGAAGCCCGCATTATCGGATCTGTGCTGACGCAGTCTTTTTTCGGATTTCTGGTTTTGTGTATGTTGATTTACAGGGGAAAGGTTTTCTTTAAGAAAGAGTACTGGCATTTTGCACTGCGTTTTAATCTGCCGTTGATTTTTTATTATCTGTCGCAGTTGATTCTGAATCAGGCAGACCGGGTCATGATTAATTTCTTTGAGGGCAGCGGAAAAGCGGCTCTTTACAGTATGGCCTACACAGCCGCAACCATTATGATGCTTCTGGTATCGGCGGTAAATGGGACGTTTGCACCCTGGATGTATCGGAAATTAAAGCAGGGACAGGCAAAGGATATCCGACGTGTGGCAGGTGGTTTGTGTTTTCTGATCGCAGGAGCTACGTTGGCCATGAGTGCTTTTGCACCGGATCTTCTCCGCATTATGGCGACAGAAGAGTACAGGGAGGCAATCTGGATTATTCCTCCGGTCTCTGCAGGTGTGTTTTTTGTTTTTCTGTATACGATGTTTGCAAATATGGAAATGTATTTCGAAGAGAATAAAGGGATTCTGCTGGTTTCTATTCTATGTTCGGCAGTCAATCTGCTCTTGAATGGGATTTTTATTCCTGCATGTGGATATATGGCAGCAGGGTGGACGACATTGCTGTGTTATGGTTTGCTGACGATTTTACATTATCTTCTGATGAAAAGAGCCTGCAGGAAAAATCGGATTTCGAATGCGGTCTTTCCGGGAAAATTATTTCTGGCAGTCAGTTTTTTTGTGATTGGCTTTTCCTTTGTGATTTTGCTTGTGTATCGGTGGAATCTTCTCCGGTATGGAATCCTGATTCTGGAAGCAGGTGTGCTTCTGATTTCACGGAAAAAACTGACAGGAATATTGAGACAAATGGGAAATGAGGACAAGAAATATGAGAAATAAATCGGAAAGGGCAGAAAGTCTTGGATATTTTAATCTGGCTCGTGGACTTGGAATCATTTTGATTCTGGCAGGGCATTCGATCAATCCGGTTTTGCCGCGGATACAGTCCGGAGGGCTTTTTGCGGGAGCAGGAACCGTATTGGGAGGCGGTGTGATTGCTGCCTTTTTCATGATCAGCGGATTTGGTTTTTATAAACGGAGTATGAAAAAATGTTTCGCTATCCAGTGTCGGCTTCTTCTTCGGCCTTATGGAATCGTTGCTGCGGCAGTCCTTGGAACAAGGGGTCTCCTGGCACTTCTGGAGCAGCGTTCCTTTTGGGAACATGGGGGAGAACTGATTCTGACCTATCTTCTTGGTTTGAATGCAGAAGGGGGCGGAACGCTTTTGGGAATCCCCATAGAATCCGTCAGTATTTTCTGGTTTGTGCTGGCTTTGTTTGGTGGCTGGATGATCTATAATGGTGTGCTGCAGTTGAGAGCTCCGGTGCTTAGAGTGGGAATGATCGTTGGTTGTGTGCTCCTGGGTTATGGATTGACGTTGCTTTCAAAAGTCTGGCCTCTTTGTCTTCCCATGGGACTTCTGGCTGCCGGTTATCTGGCAGCAGGCAGACAGATTCGGGAGAAACAGCTTCTGGAGAGAAAGCTCCCGGTATGGATTCTGGTGCTGCTTGCAGGAACTGCAGGTGTATCTGCGGCTTTTGGACAGGTGAATATCGTGGCCTGTGTGTGGAAACTGGGCCTGGTTGATGTGGCGGGTTCCTTTTGCGCAGGATTTCTTCTCCTGCGCCTGTATGCCTGGTTTATGAAAAAACAGGGAAAACAGGGGAAAACACGACGCATCCGTGGTCTGATCGAAGAAGTGGGATTTTATTCCATATGGATTGTGTGTCTGCATGCATATGAGAAAATTATAATTCCCTGGTATCGAATCTATGGAATGCTTCCGGAATATCCCTGGTTAGCAGTCAGCATTTGTTTTGTCAGTCGTTGTCTGATTATGTATGGTATTTACAAGGGGATTTTCTGGATCAAAGGAAAACAAAAGAAAAAAAGGAAAAGACCCAAAATCAGGATTGAAGAATAAGGGGAGACTGTCCGAAAACTCAGATAATCTAACCTGATATACGAAAGGTTGATACACTCACTTATGGGTGTTCAATATAAATCAAATTGCACATTGAAAACTGAATAAAGTACACAAAAATCATGCAGGCATTGTCTAAATATAGTAT
>OBLI01000979.1_pt1 | contig 29432 bp, 21 predicted proteins | sample 1519701 | NCBI WGS metagenome assembly OBLI01 (sample SAMEA3663005, study PRJEB22513) | pig gut metagenome | biome: pig gut; feature: pig-associated habitat; material: faeces | place: France | collected 2012 | reverse complement strand
CAAGGTGTATGTGGCACCCGGCGCACAGCGCACCGCTGCGCAGCAGACGCACGCCAACCTCTGCGCCGACGCCACAGCCCGCGCACTGTCGCAGCCCATGCTCGAGATTTATGCCGACGACGTGAAGTGCAACCACGGGTCGACCATTGGCAAAATGGACGAGGCAGCACTGCTCTACATGCGGCAGCGAGGCATACCCGAGGCCGAGGCACGCCTGCTGCTGCAGCACGCTTTTGTGAACGAGGTGCTGGAACGCGTGCACATTCCCCATCTGCGCGAAAGGCTGCAACACTTGGTGGAAATGCGCTTCCGCGGCGAACTGTCGTCGTGCCGAGGCTGCCGACTCTGCAAGTGAACCGCCGGGGGCGCGGGGCGGCTTGCCGCATTTTTCCCACCCCTCATTTTCCGCAAAAAGCAACACACGACGCGAGAGGCTCCCGCGTTGTGCTGACAACGAACCCCCTCTGCCACTCCTTATATATATATATGTACGACATTGACATCGTCCGGCAGGACTTTCCCATACTGGCCCGCGAGGTGTACGGCCGCCCCCTGGTTTACCTTGACAACGCCGCCACCACGCAGAAACCCCGCGCAGTGGTCGAGGCCATGGTGCAGGAATACTACGAGGTGAACGCCAACGTGCATCGCGGCGTGCACTACCTCTCGCAGCAGGCCACCGACCTGCACGAGGAGGCCCGACGCACCGTGGCACGCTTCATACACGCAGCCTCGGAGGCCGAGGTCGTCTTTACCCGCGGCACCACAGAGAGCCTGAACCTCGTGGCCGACGCTTACAGCCGCGCCTTTCTGCACGAAGGCGACGAGGTGCTGATTTCGGTGATGGAGCATCACAGCAACATCGTGCCCTGGCAACTGGCACGCGAACGCATGGGACTCGTCATCAAGGTCATTCCCATGACCGACGAGGGCGAAATCGACCTGCAGGCTTACGAGCAACTCTTCACGCCGCGCACCAAACTGGTGTGCGTGGCTCACGTGAGCAACGTGCTCGGCACGGTGAACCCCGTGCGCAAGATGGCCGACATAGCCCACGAGCACGGCGCACACATACTGGTGGACGGTGCACAGAGCGTGCCCCACTTCAGTGTCGACGTGCAGGAAATAGGGTGCGACTTCCTCACCTTCTCAGGCCACAAGGTGTATGGCCCCACGGGCATCGGCGTGCTCTACGGCCGCGAGGCACTGCTCGAACGCATGCCGCCCTATCAGGGAGGCGGCGAGATGATAGCCCGCGTGAGCTTTGAGCACACCACCTACGAGCGCCTCCCCTTCAAGTTTGAAGCCGGCACGCCCGACTACGTAGGCACCCACGCCCTGGCCGTGGCGCTCGACTACGTGAGCCGCCTCGGCATGGACAACATTCACCGCCACGAGCAGGCACTCACGCAGTATGCCATGGAGCAGATGGCCGCCATTCCCGGCATGCACCTCTACGGCACGGCACCCGGCAAGGACGCCGTGGTGGCCTTCAACGTGGGCGACATTCATCCGCTCGACCTCGGCACGCTGCTCGACCGCCTCGGCATAGCCATACGCACGGGCCACCACTGCGCACAGCCCCTCATGCAGCGCTGCGGCGTGGAGGGCATGGCAAGAGCCTCGTTTGCCCTCTACACCACCCGCGCCGAAGTGGACGCCTTGGTGCAGGGCATCGACCGCGTGCGCAAAATGTTCTGACTTACTCACCGCGCCACCGGCGCACTAACCACTTGATGGACTATGATACTCTCCACCACACCCACCCTTGAGGGACACCCCGTGCAACAGTACCTTGGCGTTGTAACAGCCGAAAGCATTGTGGGCGCCAACTTCTTCAAAGACATCATGGCCGGCCTGCGCGACATCTTTGGCGGCCGCTCCCAAGCCTATGAGGGCGTGCTCATCGAAGCACGCGACACCGTGTTGAAAGAAATAGGCGAGCGAGCAACCCACATGGGAGCCAACGCCGTGGTAGGCATCCACTTCGACTACGAAGCCGTAGGCGAGAGTGGCTCCATGCTCATGGTCGTGGCCAGCGGCACCGCCGTGGTGGTGTAAGCTCCTGCCGCAGCAGCATACCGCCACAGCGCCCACCTTCAGTTCGTGCTGGAAGTGGCCGATGGCTTCAGCATACACGCTGGCCTTAGCCTACATTTGCACGTAGGTAGTATTTTTCAAAATGCCGCTTTGAACTTTCTGCGTAAAATTCAAAACGGCATTTTCAACGTCGACCGTTTCACACACAAGGAAGCCCCTTTCGTTTTCCCCAAAACTCCCTTCATGCTAAGCGAACGATACAACACCCTCGGACTGGTGGAGGCCGGCTGCGATGAGGCCGGGCGCGGCTGTTTGGCCGGCAGCGTGTTTGCCGCCGCCGTCATTTTCCCGCCGGGCTACACCCACGCCGGGCTCAACGACAGCAAGCAGCTCTCAGCCGCGCGCCGCTATGCCCTGCGTGCCGACATTGAGCGCGATGCCCTGGCCTGGGCCGTGGCCAGCGTGACGGCCGAGGAGATTGACCGCATCAACATTCTGCAAGCTTCCATCCTGGCCATGCACCGTGCCCTTGACGCGCTGCAGGTGCGCCCCGGTTTCGTCATCGTCGACGGCAACCGTTTCCGTCCCTGGGGCGACGTGCCCCACGCCACGGTGGTGAAGGGCGACGGCAAGTATCTCTCGATAGCGGCCGCCTCCATCCTGGCCAAAACCTACCGCGACGACTACATGCATGCCCTGCACAGCGAGTTCCCCTACTACGGCTGGGACCGCAACGCAGGCTACCCCACACGCGAGCACCGTGCCGCCCTTGCCGAGCACGGCCCCTCGCCCTACCACCGCCTCACCTTTGGCGGCGTGCGTGAGTTTGTGCCGCAGCCCGGCGACCACGAGCCGCAGGGCGGTGCGTAAAAGCCCCTGCCGCACTTTGCTGCCATGCGCCAGCCCCTTCGCCTCAGTCAGAGGGTGGACGCACGCCAGTGGCCTGCCTGCGGCTGCCGACGAGGGTGCTGTGTAGCAAAAAAGCATTTTGCTATTTTTTGCCCTTACCTAATCAAACACTATCTTTGCACGCAAAATTTCAAAACAGAACACTGTATGCTTAAGAACTTGGTGATAGTTGAGTCTCCCGCTAAAGCCAAAACCATTGAGAAGTTCTTGGGCGCGGACTACAAGGTGATGTCCAGCTTCGGGCACATTCGCGACCTCAAGAAACGCAACTTTGGCGTGGACCTCGAAACTTTTGAGCCGCAGTACGAAATACCAGCCGACAAGAAACACGTGGTGAGCGAACTGCGCGCCCAAGCCAAAAAAGCCGAGGCCGTGTGGCTCGCCTCCGATGAGGACCGCGAGGGAGAAGCCATTTCGTGGCATCTGGCCGAGGTGCTCGGGCTCGACCCCGCAAACACGCGCCGCATCGTTTTCCACGAAATTACCAAGACCGCCATACAAGAGGCCATTGCCCACCCGCGCCTCATCGACCTCCACTTGGTCGACGCCCAGCAGGCCCGCCGCGTGCTCGACCGCTTGGTGGGCTTCAAGCTTTCGCCCGTGCTGTGGCGCCGCGTGCGTCCCAACCTCTCGGCAGGCCGCGTGCAGAGTGTGGCTGTGCGCCTCATCGTGGAGCGTGAGCGTGAAATACAAGCCTTCCGTCCCGAAACGGCCTTCCGCGTCACCGCCCTCTTCGATGTGCCCACCGAGCAAGGCACCGCGTCCATGCGGGCCGAGCTGAACAAGCGCTTTGCCACCGAGGCCGAGGCCACAGCCTTCCTCGAGGCATGCCGCCAAGCCGCCTTCAGCGTGGAGAGCGTGGCCACCCGTCCCACCAAGCGCGTGCCCGCTCCGCCCTTCACCACCAGTACCCTGCAGCAGGAGGCCGCCCGCAAACTCGGTTTCCCCGTGGCCCTCACCATGCGCGTGGCACAGGCCCTCTACGAGTCGGGCCGCATCACCTACATGCGAACCGACAGCATGAACCTCTCCAACCTCTGCCTGTCGAGCTGCGCGCCCGTCATCGAGCAACTCATGGGCTCCGGCTACCACAAGCGCCGCACCTACCACACCCACAGCAAGGGGGCGCAGGAGGCCCACGAGGCCATCCGTCCCACCGACATGGCCTGCACCAGCATTACGGGCACCGCGCAGGAAAAGCGCCTCTACGACCTCATCTGGCGCCGCACCATAGCCTGCCAGATGGAGGACGCCCTGCTCGAGAAAACCACCGTCACCATAGCCCCCGAGGGACGCAGCGAGCGCTTCACCGCCACGGGCGAGGTGGTGCGCTTCGAGGGCTTCCTGAAAGTCTATCGCGAGAGCGTCAACGACGATGACGCCCACGCCGCCGAGGCCACCGAAGGCAAAATCCTGCCCGCCACCACCGAAGGGCAGGTGTTGCCCTGCCACAGCATGACGGCACAGCAGCGCTTCACCGCCCAGCCCCCGCGCTACACCGAGGCATCGCTCGTGCACAAACTCGAGGAACTCGGCATAGGCCGCCCCTCCACCTACGCTCCCACCATCTCCACCATTCAGCAGCGCGAGTATGTGGCCAAAGGCGACAAGGAGGGCACGCCACGCAACTACCGCGAGGTGAACCTCACCGACGGACGCATCACGACGGCCGACAAGCAGGAAAACGTGGGCAGCGAGCGCGGAAAACTCATACCCACCGACACAGGAACAGTGGTCAACGATTTCCTGCTTAAATATTTCCCCGAAATTCTGGACTACCATTTCACCGCCCGTGTCGAGAAGGACTTCGATGCCGTGGCTGAGGGTGAAATGGAGTGGACGGGCCTCATCAGCCGCTTCTACCACAACTTCGAGCCGCGCGTCGAGGCTACACTCAACGAGAAGACCGACCACCGTGTGGGCGAACGCGAACTGGGCACCGACCCCGCTACGGGCAAACCCGTGCTCGTCAAGATAGGACGCTTCGGCCCCGTGGCACAAATAGGGCTGGCCTCGCAGGACGAGAAACCCCGCTTTGCCAACCTGGCGCAGGGCCAAAGCATCGAAACCATCACCCTCGACGAGGCGCTCGAACTCTTCAAGCTGCCCCGCACGCTGGGCGAATTTGAGGGCTTGCCCGTGCAAGTCAACACCGGCCGCTTCGGTCCCTACGTGCTGCACAACAAGAAGTTTACCTCCGTGCCCAAAAACGTCGACCCCATGGACGTCACCCTCGACGACGCCATTGCCCTCATCCAGGCCAAGCGCCAAGCCGAGGCACAGAGCCTGCTCTGCACCTTTGCCGAAGAACCCGACATGGAGGTGCGCAACGGCCGTTTCGGACCCTACATAGCCTACAAAGGCAAGAATTACAAAATACCCAAGGACCGTGCCGACCAAGCCGCCAGCCTCACCCTTGAGGAATGCCGCCAGCTGGTTGAGGCCGATGCCAAACGTACCACGCGGGCACGCCGCACCACCAAGAAGTAGGCCACACCTATAATATATGTATGCATAAGGGTGCGCAGCCTCACCGTCAGGCCGCGCGCCCTCACTTTTTACAGAAAAGAAACCATGCAAAGCATCATACTTACGGGCTACATGTGTGTGGGAAAAACCACGGTGGGCAGAGCCCTCGCAAAACGTCTGCACTGCACCTTCTACGACCTCGACTGGTACATCGAGGAGCGCTACCACACACAGGTGTCGCGCATCTTTGCCGAGGAGGGCGAAGCCGCCTTTCGCGACAAGGAGCGACGCATGCTGCACGAGGTGGCAGCCTTCGAGAATGTGGTGCTCTCGTGCGGCGGCGGCACACCCTGCTTCTTCGACAACGCTGACTTCATGAATAGCGTGGGCCACACCTTCTACCTCAAAGCCTCGCCCGACACCATTCTGCAGCACCTCGCCATCAGTCGCGGCGAGCGACCCCTGCTCAAGGACAAAAGCCCCGACGAACTGCGTGCCTACATCACCGCCCAGCTGGCCGAGCGCGAGCCCTATTACCAGCAGGCGCGCCACACCGTCAACGTCGACGTGCTCGACTCCTTTGCCATGGTCGACCACGTGGTGAGCGACATCATCAGCCGCCTGCCCAAGCAATGAGCACGTGCCTCAGCCTGCACATACCTTATCCACACAGCATATACCTCATCATCACACACACCTCAAGCTAACTCCACAAGCAATGCGTAAATGGCGAATTGAAGACTCTGAGGAACTCTACAACATCAAGGGTTGGGGAGTCAACTACTTTGGAATTAACGAAAAGGGCCATGCCTTCGTGTCGCCCCGTAAGGACGGCGTGCGTGTCGACCTCAAGGAACTCGTCGACGACCTCGCCCTGCGCGACATCACCGCTCCCGTGCTCGTTCGCTTCCCCGACATTCTCGACAACCGCATCGAGAAAACCTCCGACTGCTTTAACCGTGCCGCTGCCGAGTACGACTACAAGGGCGAGCACTTCATCATTTATCCCATCAAAGTAAACCAGATGAGGCCCGTGGTGGAAGAAATCATCAGCCACGGACAGAAGTACAACCTCGGACTCGAAGCCGGTTCAAAGCCCGAACTTCACGCCGTGCTCGCCACCAACATGGACAGCGACAGCCTCATCATTTGCAACGGCCACAAGGACCGCAACTTCATCGAACTGGCCCTGCTGGCACAGAAAATGGGCAAACGCGTCTTCCTGGTGGTGGAAAAACTCCCCGAACTCGCCATCATTGCCCGCACCGCCGAAAAACTCGGCGTGCGGCCCAACCTGGGCATACGCATCAAGCTTGCCGCCTCAGGCACAGGCAAGTGGCAGCAGAGCGGCGGCGACGCCTCGAAGTTCGGACTCAACTCCAGCGAACTGCTCGATGCCCTGCGCATGCTCGAGGAAATGGGCATGCACGACTGCCTCAAGCTCATACACTTCCACATCGGGTCGCAGATTACCAAAATACGACGCATCTCCACAGCACTGCGCGAGGCCGCACAGTTCTACGTGCAGCTCCATGCCATGGGCTTCAACATCGAGTTTGTTGACTGCGGCGGAGGGCTGGGCGTCGACTACGACGGCACCCGCTCCAGCAACAGCGAGAGCAGTGTGAACTATTCCATACAGGAGTACGTCAACGACTGCGTCTACACCTTTGTCGACGCGGCCAATAAAAACAAAATTCCGCACCCCAACCTCATCACCGAGGGCGGACGCTCGCTCACAGCTCACCACTCCGTGCTCATTGTCGACGTACTCGAGAGCGTGAGCATGCCCCACATGGACGAGGATTTCCACCCCACCGACACCGACCACCAACTCGTGCACGACCTCACCGAAATATGGGACAAACTCTCCACACGCAGCATGCTCGAGGACTGGCACGATGCGCAGGACATTCGCGACGAGGCACTCGACCTCTTCCGCCACGGCATCATCGACCTCAAGACGCGCGCCCAAATCGAAAGCCTCTACTGGAGCATATCCTGCGAAATTAGCGAACTCGTGCATCACCAAAAACACGTGCCCGACGAACTGCGCAACCTCGACAAGATGATGAGCGATAAATACTTCTGCAACTTCTCGCTCTTCCAGTCGCTCCCCGACTCCTGGGGCATCGACCAGCTTTTCCCCATCATGCCCTTGCAACGCCTCAACGAGCGGCCCACACGCAGTGCCACCTTGCAGGATATTACCTGCGACAGCGACGGAAAGATATCGGCCTACGTCAACTACAACCAGCAGACGCAATACCTTCCCCTGCACGAAGTGAAGGAAGATGAGCACTACTACATAGGCGTCTTCCTCGTGGGAGCCTATCAGGAAATTCTGGGAAACATGCACAACCTCTTCGGCGACACCAACGCCGTGCACGTGTCGGTAGATGCCGACGGCTACAGCATCGACAAAACCATTGACGGCGAAACCGTGGCCGACGTGCTCGAGTACGTGCAGTACGACCCCAAGCACCTCGTGCGCCGCCTCGAGTCGTGGGTGAGCCGCGCCGTCAAGGAGGAGCGCATCACCGTGGAGGAGGGCAAGGAGTTCATCAGCAACTACCGCTCCGGCCTCTACGGCTACACCTACCTCGAGTAAGCCCATCCATGCCACGCACCCTACGCCCCGCCCGAGGGTGGCGCAAGGCACACTTCACACACCATCCCATGCAAGGCCCGTGAGCCCCCGCTCCACGCCGCCCTGCATGGGCTTTTTTGTGCCCGATACGCGCCGCGTGGAGCGTGCCAACCCCCCGAAATCAGCCGTCTTGCACGCGATGCAGCCCGGTCACCTTCCCGCAGATGTCCGGCCACTGCCACAACCACCCCGCCACTGCCGCCTCCTGCGTGAAATAGGCGAATAGCCCTGCACATGGCCTCGCAAGGCCGACCCATGCGGTGAAAATATTTGACAAATTGCCCTTTTTCGTACTCCTATACGAAACCCTCTGACAGCCAGTCTTCAAAAACAAAATAACTCCCACTTCCTCATTTTTCCCTCCCGCCCCGCGCGTTGCCCGTGGCCGTGTGCGACGTTGCCCATGGCCGTGTGCAACGTTGTCCATGGCCGTGTACGACGTTGCCCTCGGCCGTGTGCAACGCCTTTCCTCGCATCCCGTCGTGGCCAAGCCGCATGCCTTCGTGGCAGGCGGCATGGGCGCAACACCGCGCCGCGGCACCCTGCAAACGCAAACGCTCCGCCGTGGCTGAGGGCCGCGGCGGAGCGCATGTAGGGGTAGGGAAGGAGTGCTTATTTCGACACCTTTTCGAGCTTCTTCAGCACACTGAAAATGAAGAGGGCGCTGAGAATGCAGATGCCTGCGAGCACGGCCCAGATGATGGGCAGCGAAACGTTGACGTCCCACAGAATGGCGGGAATCATCACCAGCTGGTTGCCCACCGCCGTAGCGCCGAACCACGCGCCCATCATGAGGCCTGCATACTTGGGCGGGGCTACCTTGCTCACAAAGCTGATGCCGATGGGCGAAAGCAGCAGTTCGGCCAGCGTCAGCACGAGGTAGGTGCCGATGAGGAGGTTGGCCGTGACGCGCTGCGGGTCGGCGCCAGCCTTGATGGCTGCAGTCTGGTCCATGGGGTTCAGCAAGCCCATGGAGCCGGCCATCATGAGGCCGAAGGCGGCTGCGGCCACGAGCATACCCATGCCGATTTTACGCGGGCTCGAAGGCTCCTTGCTGTGCTTGCCCAACCACGAGAAGAAGGCTACGCTGACGGGCGTGAGTGCCACCACGAAGCAGGGGTTGAACTGCTGGAAGATGGGAGCCTCGACGGCGGTGACGGCGTCCTGCGTGTGCAGGTACTGGTAGCCTAAGTAGCAGGCACCGGCAGCGATGGCCAGCACGCCGTAGGCCAGCGCCTTGCTGCTCTTGGCCTGGAAGGCGCCGAACAGACCGTAGACGATGAAGATGCAGGCCACGAGGTTCGTTACGTCGAAGGCCATGCCCTGCACACCCGTAGCCGAGGTTTGCGTGTAGTCGCGGGCAAAGAAGGTGAGCGTCACACCGTTCTGGTGGAAGGCCATCCAGAAGAAGATGACCACGCCCATCACGAGCGCCAGGCACACAATGCGTTCCTTGGTCTGCTCCTTGGTGAGTTCAGGCTGCTTGGCGGCCTCTTTTTCAGCCTCCACGCGCTTGGCCACGGCCTTTTGTCCCTTGTCTTCACTTGCCAGCACATGCTTGTAGGTGCTGCTGAAAGCGTAGTAAATGCCGATGCTCAGAATGAGGCTGGCGCAGGCCACGGCAAAGGCAAAGTGGTAGGAGTCGGCCTCGCTCACGCCGAGCGAGGTTTGTGCCCACTTCATAATCATGATGGCTGCGGTGGGTGCGAACATGGCGCCGATGTTGATGGCCATGTAGAAGAGTGAGAAGCCGTTGTCGCGCTTGTCGGCATACTTGGGCTCGTCGTAGAGGCGGCCCACCATGACTTGCAGGTTGCCCTTGAAGAGGCCCGTGCCCAAGCTCACGAGCACCAGTGCGGCGCCCATGACTGCCACGGCCACCCAGTTGCTGCCCAAGGGTACGGACAGGAGCGCGTAGCCCAGGAACATGATGAAGATGCCCGTGGTGACCATGCGCCCGAAGCCGAACTTGTCGGCCGCAATGCCGCCGATGATGGGCAGGAAGTAGACGAGCATCAGGAAGGTGGCCTGGATGCCGCCTGCCACGCCGGGGGTGTAGCCGAAATTGGCTTGCAGGAAGAGGATAAACACGGCCAGCATGGTGTAGTAGCCGAAGCGCTCGCCCGTGTTGGCGAGTGCCAGCGCCCAGAGGCCTTTAGGTTGTCCTTCGAACATAGGATTGACGAATTAAAAAAGTTATTATGAGATGAATTGTTGTTTCGTTTCGGTTCAGGTGGGCTGTGCCATCTGGCTTGCGGCCTCGAGTTCGGCCTTGACGAAGGGGGCGGTGTGGCCCTTGCCGCTGGCGGCCATCTGCTCGGGCGTGCCGGCAAACACCAGTGTGCCGCCGCCGCGTCCGCCCTCGGGCCCCATGTCGATGAGGTGGTCGGCCACCTTGATGACGTCGAGGTTGTGCTCGATGATGATGACCGTGTTGCCCTTGTCGACGAGTTGCTGCAACACCTGCAGGAGCACCTGTATGTCGTCGAAGTGCAGCCCCGTGGTGGGCTCGTCGAGCAGGTAGACGGTGCGGCCTGTGTCGCGCTTGGCCAGTTCGGTGGCCAACTTTACGCGCTGGCTCTCGCCGCCTGAGAGGGTGGTGGAGCTCTGGCCCAGTTTGATGTAGCCCAGGCCCACGTCCTGCAGCACCTTTATTTTATGGAGAATGTGCGGCACGTTCTCGAAGAACTCTACGGCCTGGTTGATGGTCATCTCCAGCACGTCGGCAATGCTTTTTCCCTTGAAGCGCACTTCGAGCGTTTCGCGGTTGTAGCGCTTGCCGTGGCACGTTTCGCAGGGCACGAGCACGTCGGGCAGAAAGTTCATTTCGATGTTTTTGTAGCCGTTGCCCTTGCACGTTTCGCAGCGTCCGCCGCGCACGTTGAAGCTGAAGCGCCCCGGTTTGTAGCCCCGCATTTTGGCCTCGGGCAGCCCCACGAAGAGCGAGCGTATGTCGCTGAACACTCCCGTGTAGGTGGCGGGATTGGAGCGCGGTGTGCGTCCCAGCGGACTTTGGTCGACGGCCACCACCTTGTCGATGTGCTCCATTCCTTCGAGTCTGTCGTAGGGCAGGGGCTCGGTGAGGGAGCGGTAGAAGTGCTGTGAGAGAATGGGGAGCAGGGTGTCGTTTACCAGTGTCGACTTGCCGCTGCCCGAAACGCCCGTCACGCAGATGAGCGTGCCGAGGGGGAAGCTGGCCGTCACGTTTTTCAGGTTGTTGCCCCGAGCCCCCACCAGTCGCAGCACGTGGCCGTTGCCCTTGCGCCGCGTGGCGGGCACAGCAATGCCGAGGCTGCCGTTGAGGTAGCGCGAGGTGAGCGTGTCGCGGCGGAGCATGTCGTGCGGTGTGCCTTGAAACACCACCTCGCCGCCCAGCCTTCCGGCGCGCGGCCCCATGTCGACCACATAGTCGGCGCTGAGCATCATGTCCTTGTCGTGCTCTACGACCACCACCGTGTTGCCCACGTCGCGCAGCTTCTTGAGCGACTCGATGAGGCGCACGTTGTCGCGCTGGTGCAGCCCGATGCTGGGCTCGTCGAGTATGTAGAGCACATTCACCAGTTGCGACCCGATTTGCGTAGCCAGTCTTATGCGCTGGCTCTCGCCGCCCGAGAGGGTGGTGCTGGGGCGTGAGAGGCTGAGGTAGTCCAGTCCCACGTCGAGCAGAAAGCCGAGTCGGCCCAGCAGTTCTTTGAGAATTTCGTGGGCAATGGCGCGCTGTCGGTTGTCGAGCTGCGGCTCCACGCCTTGCAGAAAGTCGTAGAGCTCGCGTATGTCCATGTCGGCCAGTTGGGCTATGTTATGCCCTGCAAAGCGGTACGACAGGGCCTCGCGGTTGAGGCGTGCGCCGTGGCATTCGGGGCACACGGCCGTCTTCGAGAACTGCTCGGCCCAGCGCTGGGCGGCAGCCGTCATTTCGGCATCGGCCATTTGCTGCACATATTTCACCAAGCCCTCGAAGTCTACGTAATAATCGTCAGTGGTGTGAGCAATGGCGGCGGGAATGCGAAGCCGCGAAGCCGTGCCGTTGAAAATCTCGTTCATGGCGTCCTCAGGAATGTCGCGTATGGGCGTCTTGAGGTCGCAGTCGTGGTGTTGCAGAATGCTCTCGATTTCCCAAAAGATAAGGGCGTTGCGGTATTTTCCCAGCGGCGCCAGTCCGCCCTCGCGTATGCTGAGAGCGGGGTTGGGCACCACCTTGTCGTAGTCCATGATGTTCACCACGCCCAGCCCTTTGCATTTGGGGCAGGCCCCCTGTGCGGAGTTGAAGGAGAAGTTGTGGGGCGCCGGTTCGCGGTAGGAGAGGCCCGTTGCGGGGCACATGAGTTGGCGCGAGTAGTAGCGTGCCTGACCCGAGGCGGCGTCGAGCAGCATCATGAGGCCGCCGCCCGTGAGCAGACATTGTGCCACGCTCTTGCGCAGCCGTTCGCCGTCCTTGGCCTGCACGGCGAGTTTGTCCACCACCACTTCGATGTCGTGGTTCTTGTAGCGGTCGAGCTTCATGCCCTTCTCAATTTCGCGCAGCTGGCCGTCGCAGCGCACGGTGAGGAAGCCTTTCTTGAGCACCTGCTCGAAGAGTTCCTTGTAGTGGCCCTTGCGGCTGCGCACCAAGGGGGCGAGCAGGAGGACGCGCTGCCCCTCGTATTGGCTCAGTATGAGGTCTACAATCTGCTCCTCGGTGTAGCGCACCATGCGTTCGCCCGAGGCATAGCTGTAAGCCTCGCCGGCACGGGCATAGAGCAGACGCAGAAAGTCGTATATCTCCGTCACCGTGCCCACGGTGGAACGGGGCGAGCGGTTGGTGGTTTTCTGCTCGATGCTGATGACGGGTGAGAGCCCCGTGATGAGGTCTACGTCGGGCCGCTCCATGTGGTCCAGGAAATTGCGGGCGTAGGCCGAGAATGTTTCGATGTAGCGGCGCTGCCCCTCGGCGTAAAGCGTGTCGAAGGCCAGCGAACTCTTGCCCGAGCCGCTGAGGCCGGTGATGACGTCGAGGGCGTAGCGCGGCAGGTCCACGTCCACATTTTTTAGGTTGTGCACGCGGGCTCCCCGTATCTTTATCCAACTTTGTGCTGACTCACTCATGGCGTAGTCCCTCCATTTTCAAGAAAGCCTCGAAGCAGGTTAATCACTTTCTTTATCTGGTATTTCCGTCCGTCGGCCCCGCGTGCCTCAATGTGCAGGTAGTAGCCGCCGTCGGGCATGTCGTGTCCGCCCGAACGGCCGTCCCAGCCGCCGGCGGGGTCGTTCCATTCGTAGAGCTTCTTGCCCCAGCGGCTGAACACCTGCGCCTTGAACGACACGATGCTCTTGTAGCCATCCTTCACCTTGAACACGTCGTTGATGCCGTCGCCGTTGGGCGTAAAGGCGTTGGGCACCTCGAGCTTCGACTCGCTGATGGTGATGCTGAAGGGCTCGTCCATTTCATACGTCAGGGTGTCGCCTGCCAGCACGAAGCTCACAAGCAGCTCCACGGTGAAGGAGCCCGACTGCACGAACTTGTAGTGCGTGTCCTCGTCGTAGCGCACAAGGAACGGCTTGCTCTCGCCCTGCCGCGTGAAGCGCCATTCGTAGAGCGGCGTGTAGTCGCCCACATCCTGCGGACGAGCCTCGAAGGTGGCCTCGAAGGGTGCCGAACCGTCGTAGCTCGTCTCCTCCATCGTCATGCCGTCGTCGTCGGTGTACGTCATCGCGGGATTGGCCGAGGGCAACGCTTGTTGAGCCCGCGCCGTGTGTGCCGCAAGCAGCATCACGAGGCAGGCCACACTGACCCTTGTAAAGGTAAATATACTCATAATTCATACCCGTCCCGCTCAGTGGGCACGGGCTGCGCAAAGGTACGAATTTTCTCACCATTAGCAAACGCCATGCAGGGCCAACGCACGCCGTGCTTGCTTTCAGTGGCGTGCAGGCTGCAAGGTGGTGTGACAACAAAGCCGACATCTGGCATCTGAAAGGGGCTTTTGCCGATGCTGGCAGATTGTGGAGTCACTGCCTCGCCTGCTTTGCGCCGGCAGTCCGTCACAAGTTCACCCGCCCGCCTCCTTATTGTCAATGCCTCGCCTGCTTTGCGATGGCAGTCCGTCGCAAGTTCATCCGCCCGCCCCCTTATTGTCAATGCCTCGCCTGCTTTGCGATGGCAGTCCGTCGCAAGTTCACCCGCTCGCCCCCTTATTGTCAATTCCTCGCCTGCTTTGCGATGGCAGTCCGTCGCTCGCCCGCACGCCCTGCTTCTTCAGCCGTTGACCACACATTTTCAGCAGTTTTACCCTACTCCTGTATGTTAAAAATGCAGGGGAAGGCAATTTTTTTTCAAGAAAAATGCGGGGCGCGTGACGGCAATTTTGGCGTTGAAAGCAGGGAAAATCGACGGGGAGTTTACATTTGTTTACAAATAGAGCGGCTTGGGCGAATGCAGCGCGAAATGCCCCTGTTTTGGGACGTTCTGGTGGGGTGGGGGTGCGGCCGAAGCCTACGGTGGCGGCATGTCAAGTGGCCGTTTTGCCAAGTGCGGATTACAGGCTTTTGATTTCTTAACATCGTGATACATAGCGAGAAACGCTTGCACGGCCGCCAAAAAAGTCGTACCTTTGCAGCCGTAAACCTCACGAGGGATGAGGCCACGCCCAAGCGGCACGCCTCTGACACTTGCCTGCGGATTACACTTGAACCGCTACAGAAAACACACATCTACCCCACGCGTATCACGGTTTCACACCATTATTTATATAAGCATACGCGTAGCGCCTCTCCGATGGTCAGGCAGCATGGCTAAGCTGCACGTGAGAGATGACCCGCAAGGAGATGGCACACCGCAGGGCCTCGTGGCAAAACAAACAACATGAAGTTTCAGAAAATCATTTTTATCTTAGCAACCATCCTCTCCCTTACCACCACCACTGCCCAGGCTCAGAGCAAGGGCAAAGCCTCCTATTATGGCAACAAATTTCACGGCCGCCGCACGAGCGACGGTTCGCGTTATCACAAAGACAGTCTCACCTGCGCCCACCGCACCCTTCCCTTTGGCACGCTGCTTAAGGTGCGCAACCAGAAGAACGGCCGCGAGGTAGTGGTCAAGGTGACCGACCGCGGGCCTTTCGGACCCGGTCGCATTGTCGACCTCTCGATGGCCGCCGCACGTGAAATCGGCATGGTGCAGCAAGGCGTCGTACCCGTTGAGGTAACCCGCGTGGGCCATGTGAACGACAGCAAACTGCTTATGGCACAGAGCGATGCCGCCCACGAAACGGCGCTTCCCCAAGCCAAATATCTCGACCCCGCCACGGGTAAGTTCTACACCATGGACGAATGGACAGAACGTGGCGAGAAAGCACGCAAGGAGCACATGGCCCGCATGGCGCAGAAGGTGCAGCCCCGCTACCGCGTGCTCACCGACAAGATGACGGCGAAGAACATTTCGCTGCCCAAGCAGGGTCACTGATGCCCCGCTCCCTAAGGACGCACACAGCGTCAACCTGTAGCGGAACACAAAAACTCTACTATATATGACCGAAACGGCCGCCCGCAACCTCGTGCTGCGGGCGGCCGCGTGTTTTCTGCCTGTACTGACGGCTACGGGCTATGTTCGGAAAAGGATAACGTGGAAAAATCCGCCACGCCCTCTTGGCCGTTTTCCTTGTCATGAAAAAGAACCTCCCTCCTTATGCGTTGAGGCTGTACCGGTGCATGATGCGACCGGCACAGCCTCAGTTGTCAACGTCGTGCTGCGTGGCAGCAGGCGTATGGGGTGGGGTGCGAGGGAGCGCTTATTTCAGCACGCCGAGCTCCTTGCCCACTTTGATGAAGGCGGCGATGCACTTGTCGAGGTGCTCGCGCTCATGTCCTGCCGAAATCTGCACACGGATGCGGGCCTGGTCCTTCGGCACCACGGGGTAGTAGAAGCCCGTCACGTAGATACCCTCTTCCTGCATCTTCTGGGCATACACCTGCGAGAGCTTGGCGTCGTAGAGCATGACGGCGCAGATGGCACTCTGCGTGGGCTTAATGTCGAAGCCGGCAGCCATCATCTTGTCGCGGAAGTACTGCACGTTCTCCACCAGTTTGTCGTGCAGCGCGTTGCTCTCCTTGAGGAGCTTGAAGGTTTCGAGCGCAGCGCCCACAATGGCAGGAGCCACCGAGTTGCTAAACAGATAGGGGCGCGAACGCTGGCGCAGCAGGTCGATGATTTCCTTGCGACCCGTGGTAAAGCCGCCCATGGCGCCGCCGAAAGCCTTGCCGAGCGTACCCGTGTAGATGTCTACACGGCCGTAGGTACCGAAGAACTCGCTCACGCCGTGCCCCGTGGGGCCTACCACGCCAGCGGAGTGGCTCTCGTCCACCATGACGAGCGCGTCGTATTTCTCAGCCAAGTCGCATATCTTGTCCATCGGCGCCACGTTGCCGTCCATCGAGAACACGCCGTCGGTCACGATGATGCGGAAGCGCTGTTCCTGCGCAGCCTGCAGCTGGCGTTCCAGGTCCTCCATGTCAGCGTTGGCGTAGCGGTAGCGTTTGGCTTTGCAGAGGCGTACGCCGTCGATGATGGAGGCGTGGTTCAGCGCATCGCTGATGATGGCGTCGTCGGCGGTGAGCAGCGGCTCAAACACACCGCCGTTGGCATCGAAGCAAGCGGCGTAGAGAATGGTGTCTTCGGTGTGGAAGTAGTCGGAGATGGCAGCTTCAAGTTGCTTGTGAATGTCCTGCGTGCCGCAAATGAAGCGCACGCTCGACATGCCGTAGCCGCGGCGGTCCATCATTTCCTTGGCACCCTTGATGAGGTTAGGGTGGTTAGAGAGGCCAAGATAGTTGTTGGCGCAGAAGTTGAGCACTTCCTGTCCCTTGACAGAGATGGCAGCCTGCTGCGGGCCTTCGATCAGGCGCTCCTGCTTGTAGAGGCCGGCCTGCTTGATGTCCTCCAGTTCCTTTTGGAGGTGAGCTTGAAATTTACCGTACATAATAAGGGTGTTGATTTGAGGTTTATCGTAAAGAGCGTGTGCGCCCCATGCGACGCCGCACTTTGCTGGCGGAGCTTGCGGGGATAGCCTCCCTGCGGTCGCACACTCTGCAAAGTAACGGCTTTTTTGTGGAAAAAAGTAAGGCCGCGCTTGATAAATCTCAAAAAAGTATGCACCTTTGCAACACCTTGCACGGCCAGTGCGCGCTCCCAGCCGAGCAGTGCCCTGCAAGCCACCCATGAGAGGCGTGACGATTCTTTAACCCTACATATCTTTTTACGTACCAATGAAAAATATACTGGTCATCGGCGCTACTGGGCAAATAGGCTCGGAACTGACCATGAAACTGCGCAACATCTACGGAAACGACCATGTGGTGTGCGGCTACATTCCCAGTGCCAAACCACAAGGCGACTTGAAAGCAAGCGGCCCGTATGAAATATGCGACGTAACCAACCCCGAGCAAATAGCCACCGTGGCGCTCAAGCACCGTGTAGACACCATCTACAACCTCGCAGCGCTGCTCAGCGTAGTGGCTGAAGGACGTCCGCAGTTGGCGTGGAAGATTGGCATCGACGGACTCTGGAACGTGCTCGAAGTGGCCCGCGAACACAACATCGCCGTCTTCACCCCAAGCTCCATCGGATCATTCGGACCCGAAACGCCCCCCAACCACGTGCCACAGGACACCATACAGCGCCCCCGCACCATCTACGGCGTGTCGAAGGTGACCACCGAACTCCTCTCTGACTACTATTACCGCAAGTACGGCGTCGACACACGTTCCGTGCGTTTCCCCGGACTCATCTCCTACGTCACCCCTCCGGGCGGCGGCACCACCGACTACGCCTGCGACATCTACTACAGCGCCGTGCGTGGCGAAAAGTTTATATGCCCCATCAGCAAGGGCACCTATATGGACATGATGTATATGCCCGATGCCTTGCGAGCCTGCGTGGAACTGATGGAGGCCGACCCCTATCGCCTCATCCACCGCAACGCCTTCAACATTGCCGCCATGAGCTTCGACCCCGAGGGCGTGCTGGCCGCCATACGCAAGTACAAGCCCGAGTTTGAAATGGACTATGAAGTTGACCCCCTCAAGCAGGCCAACGCCGACTCCTGGCCCAACAGTCTCGATGACTACTGCGCACAGCAGGAGTGGGACTGGAAAGCAGAGTACGACCTCGACGCCATGACCGTCGACATGCTCTCCAAGCTCCGCGAAAAACTCATACACTAATACCGCAGCCCCGTCCTGCCACAGCCCAAAGCCTGCCGCACAGACGGGGCTGTTGATAGCCCAAAATAGATGCTACGTAAAAAATTTTACGTCGAACGTAAAAAAAATCACGTCGTTCGTAAAATTTTTTACGTAGCATCTATTTTTTGCGGGGCGGCGGGCCGGGAAAGCGAGGCGCGGGCCGGGAAAAAAAGGATGCCGTGGAAGAAAGTTCCCACGGCGGGGTCACTTTCTTCCACGGCGGGGTAAGTTTTTCCCACGGCGGCCCGCTGAGTGAGGTGGCGGCGCTGGTGTACCGAACAAGGGGAAAGGGGCGCTGCCGCGCGGCGAGGAGGGGCGGTGCGCGTTTTTCGCCCCACCATGCCCCACCTGTGAGCGAGGCGCTTAACAAGCAGGTTTTCAGGGGGTAGAGATGACAAAATAAGGGGTATTCGGATTTTTCTGCAAAAAGATGAAGTGCAATGTGGGGAAATGTGGGGATAAATACGTACTTTTGGAAATTCTTTGGGACAGAACGATGTTTACAGGCACTATCACAGCACGTTTGGACGCCAAGGGCCGTGTGTTCTTGCCGTCGGAGTTTCGGCGCCGCCTGGCGGATGCCGAGGCCGGACTCATGCTGCGCCGCGACATCTACCAGCCCTGCCTCGTCATCTATCCCGCCGCCACATGGCAGGCCGAGGTGGCTGCACTCAGAGCCCGGCTCAACCGCTGGGACCCCGTGCAGGCCATGGTCTATCGCCGCTTTCTGAGCGATGTGGAGCCTCTTACGCTCGATGCCAACGGGCGCTTCCTCCTGTCGCGCCGCATGCAGGAGCTGTGCCACATAGGCAAGAGCGTGTGCTTTGTGGGGGCTGACGACCGCATTGAGGTGTGGGACGAGGAAACCATGCGTGCACAGTGCTTGACCGACGAACAGCTGGGTGAGAAGCTGGCGCAACTGCTGGCGGGCCCCGCGACGTAGGTTTTACCCTTCACACACCCTATAAACTACAGAGGCCGTGTATCACATTCCCGTACTACTGCAAGCGAGCGTCGACGGACTGCAGGTGCAGCCCGCTGGCACCTATGCCGACATGACCTTCGGCGGCGGCGGACACAGCCGTGAAATTCTGCGCCGACTCGGTGCCGACGGCCATCTGTATAGCTTCGACCAGGATGCCGATGCCGAGGCCAATGTGCCCGAGGGCGACTGCCGCTTCACCTTTGTGCGGAGCAATTTTCGCTACCTCAGCAACTGGATGCGCTACTACGGCGTGCCTCACCTGGATGGGCTCATGGCCGATCTCGGTGTGTCGAGCCACCACTTCGACGACGAGGAACGCGGCTTCTCGTTCAGGTTCGACGCTCCCCTCGACATGCGCATGAACGGCCGCGGCGGCATGACGGCTGCCGAAGTGCTCAACCGCTACGACGAGGAGGCGCTGGCCAACCTCTTCTATCTGTACGGCGAACTCAAAAACAGCCGCCGCATAGCCTCGGCTATTGTCAAGGCGCGCCAGCAGCAGCCCATGACCACCATAGCCGACTTGCTGGCTGTGGCCAAGCCCCTCATGCCCCGCGAACGTGAGAAGAAGGACCTGGCACGTGTGTTTCAGGCCCTGCGCATCGAGGTGAACCACGAAATGGACGCGCTGCAGGAGATGCTGCAGGCTGCCCTCAAGGTGCTGCGCCCCGGTGGCCGCCTGGTGGTGCTCACCTACCACTCGCTGGAGGACCGGCTGGTGAAGAATTTCATCAAGTCGGGCCGCATGGACGGCAAGGTGCAGCAGGACTTCTACGGACGACGCCTCACACCTTGGCGTGCCGTGAACAACAAGGTGATTGTGCCCTCGGCCGAAGAGCAGGAAGCCAATCCGCGCAGCCGTTCGGCTAAGTTGCGAATAGCAGAGAAAGCGCCCGTCGAGGCTCCGCACTCCGAGGCACGATGAGGAAGCCCCGCCACACGTTTACCCATTATTATATATATAATACAAGAGCGCGGCTGGGCTGCGAGCCTCAGGCCGCCGCAGGCGTTTACCACTACCCCCATTAGCGATGAAAGAAACCGACAAACTGGAGCAGGACGACTTCCAAGATGACGTGGAGCGACTCAGGCAGGAAATAGCCGAGGAGCAACGCCAACAGCAGGAAACCGACGACAAAGGCAAACACAAAGCACGCCCGAAAGCCAAGGAGGACGAGGCCGACGACGCTGCCACGCGACGCCAAAAGGCACGCGAGGATGCTGCACGCCGTGAGGCCGAGGACCTGCGGCATGCCGGGCAGGCATTGCGCGAGCTCACCTCGGAGGACGACAGTACGCGCGGCAACTTTACGCTGGCCACCATCCTGGGCGGCGACTTGCTCGGCGGACGCTGGTTTCGCCGCCAGTTCTGGTATATGGTCATGGTGGTGGGCATGATTATTCTCTACGTCAGCAACCGCTACTCCTGCCAGCAGGAAATGATTGAGATGAAAAACCTCTCTGACACCCTGCTCGACCGTCGCTACAAGGCACTCACACGCAGCAGCCAGCTCAAGGAGCGCACACGCCGCAGCAACATTGAGGAAAGTTTGCTCGACACCACGTTGCAAACGGCCAACACTCCCTCGTTTAACCTGGTAATTGACGACGAAGAATGAATTTTCCGGCAAAGAAAGTCATGCAGCGCTATGCGTTCGTGGCCTCCATTCTCATGATTTTGGGCATTGCCATTCTGGGCAAAGCCCTTTACATCATGACGGTGCAGAAGAGTTACTGGATGGCCGTGAGCGAACGTTTTGTCAAGGAGAACCAGGAAGTGCTGCCCACCCGAGGCAACATCCTGGCGGCCGACGGACAGGTGCTGGCCGCCTCGCTGCCTGAGTATAAACTCTTTATGGACTTTATGTCGTGGGAAAAGGACTCCCTGCGACGCGCCAAGGACCAGCACCGTCGCGACTCGCTGCTCACCCACAAAATTGACAGCATAGCTCAAGGCATGCACCGCCTGTTTCCCGACATCGACAGCGCAGCCTTCCGCCAGCACATGCTTGAGGGACGCCAGCGCAAGAGCCACCATTGGCCCGTTTACCCCAAGCGCGTCACTTACATTCAGTATCGCCAAGCCAAAACGCTCCCCCTCTTCAAGCTCTCGGCCAACCGCGGCGGATTTCATGCCGAAGAAATCAAAACCCGCAAGAACCCCTTCGGTAGGCTGGCCATACGCACTATTGGCGACCTCTACAAGGGTAAGGACTCGGCACGCACCGGCATCGAACTCAGCTTCGACAGCATTCTGCGCGGCAAGCCCGGAAATGCCCACCGCCAGAAGGTGCTCAACCGCTACCTCACCATCGTCGACAAACCCGCCGAGGACGGATGCGACGTGGTGACCACCCTCGACGTGGGCATGCAGGACATCTGCGAGAAAGCACTGAACGACAAACTCGTGGAGATAGGAGCCAACTCTGGCGTGTGCATCCTCATGGAGGTGGCTACGGGCGACATCAAAGCCATGACCAGTTTGACGCGTGTGGCCGACGGCGTATATCAGGAAATCAATGCCGACGCCGTGAAGAACCTCTACGAGCCCGGCTCCGTGTTCAAGCCCATGTCGTTTCTCGTGGGCATGGACGACGGCTTCATCAAAATGACCGACGTGGTGGACGTGGGTTGCGGCATCAAGGAAATGTACGGCCGCAAAATGCGCGACGCCAACTGGCGCTCAGGCGGCAGCGGCGTGGTGACGGTGCCGCAAATTCTGCAGAAGTCGCTCAACGTAGGCGTCAGCACGCTTATCGACCGCTACTATCACGACAACCCACAGAAATTCGTGGCCGGCATCTACCGCATCGGTGTGAACGAAGACCTCAAGATACCCATTCCCGGCTACGCCAAGCCCCGCATTCGCATGCCCAAGGAGGACGGATCCAACTGGTCGAAGACGGCACTGCCCTGGATGAGCATTGGCTACGAAACGCAAATACCGCCCATCACGACCGTCAACTTCTACAACGGCATAGCCAACAACGGCAAACTGCTCAGGCCGCGCCTCGTGAAAGCCATCATGAAGAACGGCGAGGTCATCAAGGAATATCCCGTGGTAGTGCTGCGCGAACGCATGGCCAGCGCCGAAGCAGTGAAGAACATACAGGAATGCCTGGAAAGCGTGGTGAGCGTGGGACTGGGCAAAAAGGCCGGTTCGAAGTATTTCCACACCTCGGGCAAAACAGGTACGGCACAGGTGTGGACAAAGGCCGGCTTCACGTCGCAGTATCTCGTGTCGTTCGCCGGCTATTTCCCCTCCGAGAAGCCCCTTTACTCCTGCATCGTCTGCATTCAGAAGGGTGCACCCGCCTCGGGTGGCGGCATGTGTGCCCCCGTCTTCAAGCGGGTGGCCGAAACGGTGATGGCGCAGCGCCGCCTTGACGACTTCAGCATAGCCCGCGACACCACCCACTGCCTGCAGCCCATAGCCGCCGCGGGCAACATGGGCATCACCATGCAGGTGCTCGATGCGCTGGGCATCAGCTACGGCAGCAACCTGCAGCCCGATGCCGCCCACGTGCAGTGGGGCGTTTGCTCCACGCAGCCCAGCGGCCTGACACTCTCGCCCGAGCGGCCCGCCGACAAGCCCCACACCGTACCCGACGTCAAAGGCTACGGTCTGCGCGACGCTGTGTTCCGCCTCGAACGCTTGGGACTGCACGTCAAGCCCGTGGGCATCGGCACCGTCACGAAGCAGAGCTTGGAGCCCGGCCACGAGTTCAAGAAAGGCGACGTCATCGAGCTCACGCTGGGTAATCCCGACGACATACCTAAGGCTCCCCGTGCCCCGAAGCTCGATGTGCCCCTGTCGCGCGACAGTGCCCGCCACGTGGCACCAGCCGACACACAGCCCGAGGTGGACCACGAGGCGCAGCCCGCAGGCCACCACGTGAAGCCGAAGCCTGCCCAGGATTCGCAACCGGCCAAAAAGACCACCGAAGCACGCAAGCCGGCTGTGACCACCGAGGAGAAAACCAAGGTCAAGAAGACTGCCGACACCAAGAAATCTGCCGCCGCCAAGAAGACTGCCGACACCAAGAAATCTGCCGCCGCCAAGAAAGACACCGGCAGCAAGAAACCTGCTGAGAAATCCTCGGCCCGCAGCAAGAAATCCTCGGCCCGCAGCAAGGCTACCTGAGCACGGGCGTCTACATACTCATCCTTTTCAAAACAAATCAAATCGCAGAGAACCTATGATATTGTCTGACTTACTGAGGAAAATTGAGGTACTTGAAACCTCTGGTTCCATGCAGCTCGATGTGACGGGCATACAGATTGACTCACGCCAGGTGCAGCCCGGCCACCTCTTTATAGCCGTGAAGGGCACGCAGACCGACGGTCACGCCTACATCGACAAGGCCCTTGCGCTGGGCGCCGTGGCCGTATTGCAGAGCGACCCCCTGCCTGCCGAGCCGCAGCCCGGCGTCACCTACGTCCGTGTGGCCGACACCGAGTCCGTCACGGGTCAGGTGGCCACCCACTTCTACGGCGACCCTTCGCACCGTTTGCGCCTTGTGGGCGTGACGGGCACCAACGGCAAGACCACCATTGCCACACTCCTTTACAATATGTTCCGCGGTTTCGGCTTCAAGTGCGGCTTGTGCTCCACCGTGTGCAACTACATTGACGGCCGCGAAATCCCCGCCTCGCACACCACGCCCGACCCCATCACCCTCAACCGTCTGCTCTCGCAAATGGCCGACGAGGGTTGCGAATATGCCTTTATGGAGTGCTCCTCGCACGCCATCCACCAGAAGCGCATCGGCGGTCTGCGCTTTGCCGGCGGCATTTTCACCAACCTCACCCGCGACCACCTTGACTATCACAAAACCTTCGACGCCTACCGCGATGCCAAGAAGGCCTTCTTCGACGCACTGCCCCGCGGCGCCTTCGCCATCACCAATGCCGACGACAAGAACGGCCTCGTAATGGTGCAGAACACGCAGGCCACGGTGCGCACTTACAGTACCCGCACGGCGGCCGACTTCAAGGGCCGCATTCTTGAGGAAAGCCTCGAGGGCATGCTGCTCGACATCGACGGACAGGAAGTGAGCGTGCGCTTTGTGGGTCGCTTCAATGTGCAGAACCTCCTCGCCGTCTACGGTGCGGGCATCATGTTGGGCCACACGCCGGCCGAAGTGCTGCGTGTCCTCTCCACGTTGCATCCCGTCAACGGCCGCTTCGAGGCCATCCGTTCGCCGCGCGGCGTGAGCGCCATCATCGACTATGCCCACACCCCCGATGCCCTTGAAAACGTGCTCACCGCCATCAGCGAGATAGTGCACGGCAAGGGGCAGATAATCACCGTGTGCGGCGCCGGCGGCAACCGCGACAAGGGCAAGCGCCCCCTCATGGCCCAGGAGGCCGCCCGCTTCTCCGACCGCGTCATCATCACCAGCGACAACCCACGGTTCGAAGAGCCGCAGGACATCATCAACGACATGCTGGCCGGACTCGATGCCGAGCAGATGCGCAAAACGGTGAGCATTGCCGACCGCCGCGAGGCCATACGCGCCGCAGCCATGATGGCGCAGCCGGGCGACGTCATTCTGGTGGCGGGCAAGGGACACGAGCCCTATCAGGACGTGAAGGGCGTGAAGCATCATTTCGACGATCACGAGGAAGTGCGCAAGGCCTTCGGCATGGAGTGAAGCAGCGTCAGTAATTCCTTTACTTAAAAAATAAGGCAATATGTTGTACTACCTGTTCCGATTTCTCGAGCAGTATGGCGTGCCGGGTTCCGGCATGTGGTCGTACATATCGTTCCGTTCGTTGCTGGCCCTCATGCTGGCCCTGGTCATTTCGGCCTGGTTTGGCGAATACTTTATCAAGTGGATGAAGCGCCACCGCATCAGCGAGGAGCAGCGCGACGCCAGCATCGACCCCTTCGGTGTGCAAAAAGTGGGCGTGCCCTCCATGGGCGGCATCATCATCATCGTCAGCATCCTTGTGCCCTGCCTCTTGCTGGGCCGTCTGCGCAACATCTACATGATACTCATGCTCGTCAGCACCGTGTGGCTCGGGCTGTTGGGATTTCTCGACGATTACATCAAAATCTTCAAGCACAACAAAGAAGGCCTTGCGGGGCGCTACAAAATAGTGGGGCAGGTGCTGCTCGGCCTCATGGTGGGCGTCACGCTCTACCTCAGTCCCGACGCCACCATTCGTGAAAACATCGAGTTGCAGCGCACTGGCCAGGTTACACAAGTTGTGCACAAGAGCGAGGCTGTGAAGAGCACCAAGACCACCATACCGTTTGTGAAAAACAACAACTTCGACTACGCCGAACTCGTGTCGTGGTGCGGACGTTACAAAACGCAGGCCGGCTGGATAGTCTTCGTGCTCATCACCGTGCTCGTCATCACCTCCGTGTCGAACGGGGCCAACCTCAACGACGGCATGGACGGCATGGCGGCAGGCAACTCGGCCATCATCTGCATTGCCTTAGGCATACTCGCCTACGTGTCGAGCCACATCGAGTATGCCGCCTACCTCAACATCATGTACGTGCCCGGCTCGCAGGAACTCGTCATCTTCATCTGCGCCATGGTAGGAGCCCTCATCGGTTTCCTGTGGTACAACGCCTTCCCAGCGCAGATATTCATGGGCGACACGGGTTCGCTCACCATCGGTGGCGTCATAGCCGTGCTCGCCATCATCATCCACAAAGAACTGCTCGTGCCCATACTCTGCGGCATCTTCCTCATCGAGAGTCTGAGCGTCATACTGCAGGTAGAGTTTTTCAAATGGGGAAAACGCAAAGGCGTCAAGCAGCGCCTCTTCAAGCGCACCCCCATTCACGACAACTTCCGTGTGCTCCCCTCGCAGCTCGACCCCCAGTGTCGCTACGTGCTGCGCAACTGGCCGCGCGGCGCCTGGCATGAGAGCAAAATCACCGTACGCTTCTGGATAGCCACCATCCTGCTGGCGGCGCTCACCATCATCACCCTCAAAATCAGGTAACGCGCCGCTCCCTGCGAGGAGCCATCACCCGCTTCCGCACCCTTTAAGGGGCGTCATCTTCCTTCCCACCGTTTAAGATAGTAACATTGTAGATATACGTTTGCTCATCATTCCGGCTTTCACTGTCGCATACAGCCTGTGCCTCCAGTCACGCTGCCCGCAGCGCTTATGCGAAAACTGACACGCAGCCAGCTGCTGTAAATCGGAAAGCTGACCAAACAAATAAACAGAACCCACCTTACACATGAAACTTTCCGTTTTAGGTGCCGCCGAGAGCGGCGTAGGTGCTGCCATACTGGCTAAAAAGCAAGGCTACGAAGTGTTTGTAAGCGACATGTCGGCCATCAAGCCCCACTATCGCGATATGCTCGATGCCCACGGCATTCCCTGGGAGGAAGGCCGGCACACCGAGGCCCGTCTGCTCGATGCCGACGAGGTGGTCAAGAGCCCCGGCATACCGCCCACCGCGCCCCTCGTACAGCAATTCATGAAGCAGGGCACGCCCATACTGAGCGAAATCGAGTTTGCCGCACGCTTCACCGATGCCCGCATGATCTGCATCACGGGCAGCAACGGCAAAACCACCACCACCTCGCTCATCTACCACATTCTGCGCAAGGCAGGAGCCGACGTGGGCTTGGCCGGCAACATTGGCCACAGCCTGGCCCTGCAGGTGGCCGAGGCACCCCATGCCTGCTACGTCATCGAGCTCTCCTCCTTCCAGCTCGACAACATGTACCGCTTCCGCGCCAACATAGCCGTGCTCCTCAACATCACGCCCGACCACCTCGACCGCTACGACTTCTGCATGCAGAACTACGTCGACTCGAAAATGCGCATCACCCGCAACCAGCGTCCCGCCGATACCTTCATCTACTGGGCGGACGACGAACACATACCCGCCGAGCTGCCCAAGTATCAGCTCGCCTCGCGCCAGTGCCCCTTCAGCGATGCCCCTGCGGCAGGCAGCACCGCCTTTGCCCGCGACGGCCGCCTGGTGATTGAGGCTCCCGTGCCCTTCGAGATGCCCCTGGCCGAACTCTCGCTGCCCGGCCGTCACAACCTGCGCAACTGCCTTGCAGCAGCACAGGCCACGCTGGCTGCAGGCGTCAGTGCCGACGTGGTGCGCCAGGGACTGACCGATTTCCCCGGCGTGGAGCACCGCCTCGAGCGCGCAGGCCAGGTGCAGGGCGTGCACTACATCAACGACTCCAAGGCCACCAACGTCGATGCCTGCTACTGCGCCCTCGACGCCATGACCACCCCCGTGGTGCTCATTCTCGGCGGAAAGGACAAGGGCAATGACTACACGCAAATCGACCAGCTCGTGCGTACCAAATGCCGTGCACTGGTGTTTATGGGCGTCGACAACAGCAAGCTCCACCAGCACTTCGACGGCTTCGGGCTGCCCGTAGCCGACACCGCGTCCATGCAAGCCTGCCTCACCGAGGCCGCCCGCATGGCACAGCCCGGCGACACCGTGCTGCTCAGTCCGTGCTGCGCCTCGTTCGACCTCTTCCGCAACATGGAGGACCGCGGCGAGCAGTTCAAGCAGTGGGTGCGCTCGCACCAGCAGAGCGGAGACTAAGGCCATTCTTTTTGGGGTGAAAATGCACCCGCGCCCCGGTGTCCCCGGCCTTCGCCGTACTCCACATCCCCTTTCGCAGTCATTCGTTATGAAGTCCATCAGCAACCTTTTCATGGGCGACCGCGTCATCTGGGTCGTCTACTTCTTTCTCTGCATCATCTCGCTCGTCGAGGTGTTCAGCGCCGCCAGCACCCTGGCCTACAAGAGCGGAAGTTTCTGGGACCCTCTCATCAAGCAGGCCCTCTTCCTCTCGATAGGCACACTCGTGGTCATAGCCGTGCACCGCGTGCCCTGCCGCGTGTTCAAGGCCGTGCCCATTTTCATGATACCCATCTCCCTCATCCTGCTCTCCGTCACGTTCTTCATGGGCGCCATCACCAACGGCGCCAAGCGTTGGCTGGAGATAGGCGGCGTGCCGTTTCAGCCCTCCGAACTGGCCAAAGGCTCACTCATCATTGCCGTGGCGCTGGTGCTCTCGCGCATGCAGACTGAGGCCGGTGCCGACCGCAAGGCCTTCAAGTACATCCTCATCCTCTCAGCCCTCATCTGTCTGCCCATTTTCCCCGAAAACCTCTCCACCGCCTGCCTCCTTTTCGGTGTGGTGGTGCTCATGATGTTCATAGGGCGTGTGCCCCTGCTGCAGTTGGGCAAAATGCTGGGCGTGCTCTTCACCGTCGGCGCGCTGGGCGTCATGATCCTCCTCAGTCTGCCTAAGAGTGAGAACAGTACCGACGACGGCCTGCTGCACCGCTTCAGCACCTGGAACAACCGCATCACCAAGCACTTTGCCAGCGACGAGGACGACAAAGCCGCCAAGCTCGACCCCGCCCTCTTCGACATCGACAAGGACGCGCAGATAGCCCACGCCAACATCGCCATAGCCTCGAGCAACGGCATTGGCAAACTCCCAGGCAACTCCGTGGAGCGCGACTTCCTGAGCCAGGCCTTCTCCGACTTCATCTTTGCCATCATCATCGAGGAAATGGGCATTTGGGGCGCCTGCATTGTGGTTTTCCTCTACATCATCCTGCTCTTCCGAGCGGGTCGTATAGCCAGCCGGTGCGAGCGCAACTTCCCGCCTTTCCTGGCCATGGGCCTCACGCTGCTGCTCGTGTCGCAGGCCATTCTCAACATGATGGTAGCCACAGGCCTCTTCCCCGTCACGGGTCAGCCCCTGCCCCTCATCAGTCGTGGCGGTACGTCCACGCTCATCAACAGCGTCTACATCGGCATGATTCTCAGCGTGAGCCGCTATGCCCGCCAGGTAAGCGAGCCGCAGCACACCAACTTCGACGGACCGATGGACGAAATCAAGCGCACCCGCGACAAGGGCAGTCTCGATGCCGACGTGCAGCCTGCCTAAGGCCTGCCACCCCCACCGCGTGACGCAGCGCACAGCCGTACGAGCCACCCACAGCAAGGGGGAGGTTGTTCCGATGGAGCAACCTCCCCCTTGCTGTGCATAGGTAGCCTCTTTCGTGTTCCTCTGCCGCAAGGGCCGCCGTGGAAGAAACGTAACCATCCGAAACAAGCCGGCTTGACATGGCCGAAAAAAAGAAATCGCAGGGGATTATCCTTGCGATTTCTTGTAGTAATAAGGCAAC
>OBLI01000976.1_pt1 | contig 29478 bp, 22 predicted proteins | sample 1519701 | NCBI WGS metagenome assembly OBLI01 (sample SAMEA3663005, study PRJEB22513) | pig gut metagenome | biome: pig gut; feature: pig-associated habitat; material: faeces | place: France | collected 2012 | reverse complement strand
TGGACGGGAATGTGCTACTTCGTCAAAAACGTGATGAAGTTCCTGAGGGAACTTTGTCTTGCCCTGACCGAAATCTGGCGGTTTTTCATCATTATCGTCACTATGAGGGTCTACGTCTGCTACCCTCTGTCTGTGACTCGAAATTAATTCAGCAGACCCTAATTATAAAAGATATGAACATGAAAAAGATAATGCTAGTATTTGGAACCCGCCCCGAAGCTATTAAGATGGCTCCATTGGTTAAAGCATTCCAAGAAAAGAAAAAAGATTTTGAAACTATAGTCTGCGTTACAGGCCAGCACAGAGAAATGTTGGACCAGGTTCTTCACCTGTTCGACATCAAGCCCGACTATGACCTCAACATTATGAAGCAAGGACAAGATCTCTATGACATTACGTCTAGAGTACTTCTTGGCATGCGCGATGTCTTCAAAGTCTGTCGTCCTGACATACTTTTTGTGCATGGAGATACGACAACCAGTACCGCTGCTGCACTTGCAGGATTTTATCAGCAAATCCCAGTTGCTCATGTAGAAGCAGGATTGAGAACTTATGATATATATAGTCCATGGCCAGAGGAGATGAACAGACAAATTACAGGGCGCATTGCTACCTATAATTTCTCCCCTACTCAACTGAGCCGTAAGAACCTCCTGAAAGAGAATATTGCAGATAGCAAGATTTCTGTTACAGGAAATACGGTTATAGATGCCCTACATTGGGTTACTGCAAAAATCAAAAATAACCAAGAACTTAATGTTCGTCTGACTAGAGATTTACAGAAAAAGGGCTATGATACGAAACGTCTTCAAGATGGCAAACGCTTAGTTTTAATTACAGGTCACAGAAGAGAAAACTTTGGAGAAGGTTTCCTCAACATTTGCAATGCTATCAAGGATTTGGCTATCCAACATCCAGATGTTGATTTTGTCTATCCAATGCATCTCAACCCAAATGTACGTAAGCCAATCCACGTTGTCTTCGGTGAAGACTTAAGTAATCTAGGCAATATTTTCTTTATAGAACCTTTGGAATATCTCATGTTCGTTTTCCTAATGGAAAAAGCCAATATCGTATTGACCGATAGTGGCGGCATCCAAGAAGAGGCACCAGGATTAGGAAAGCCTGTACTAGTAATGCGAGACACAACAGAACGTCCCGAGGCGGTTGAAGCAGGAACGGTAAAACTAGTCGGTACTAATTATCAGGCAATCATGGACAGCGTTTCATGCTTACTGTCTGACTCCAGCGAATATGAGAAGATGAGCAAAGCTGCCAACCCGTATGGAGATGGGCAAGCTTGCAAAAGAATTATTGAAAAAATATCAAGTATTTCAAACGATTAACATTAGACATAAGCTTCCTTCATTTCCATAAATTGAAGGAAGCTAAAAATATTAGTAAAACATGAATATCAGCATCATCATTCCAACATACAAACCAGGTTCATATCTTAAAGACTGCCTTGAAAGCATAAACAACCAAACTATGGACAAGAAATGCTTTGAAGTAATCATTGTGCTTAACGGAGTTATTAAACCCTATATTGAATACATTTACAGTTTAACAAAAATGTATGACTTTAATTCTGTTGTCATACCCACAGAAACTCCTGGTGTGTCAAATGCAAGGAATATTGGATTGACAAGAGCACAAGGAGAATACGTATGTTTCATAGATGATGATGACAAAATCTCACCATCTTATTTAGAGAATTTATACTATAAAGCAACTCCGAATAACATTGTTGCAAGTAATGTCAAGGCATTTTATAACAATAGCAACAAAACTGAAAACGACTACATCGCATCAGCATATAAGAAACTTGCACACAAGAATGCACCGCTATCAGTACTAAAAGGAAGAAAATTTATGAGTTCTGCTTGTTGTAAAATCATAAGTCAAAAAAGCATACAAGACACCCGCTTTGACACAAACTTAAAGATTGGAGAAGATTCTGTATTCATGGCAGAAATCAGCAAAAATGTCAGAAATATAATTCTATCGGACAAGAATGCCATATATTACAGAAGATTAAGAGTTGGGTCTGTCAGCAGGACTAAGCAGACAATATTACAAAAAAGTCACATTGTATGCAAGTTGCAAAAAAGATATATAAAGATGCTCACAAGTCCTTATAATATACCTTTTATTGCAACTCGCATTGTCGCTACACTTATGAAATTCATTAGAAAATGACAAGTAAGATATCTTTTTTATTTTTATCTGATCCACTTTTAATGTGGATATATAGAATAATATAATTTATATACAATGAATAAAGTTAGTATCATCATGCCTTCCTACAATGCAGCAAAATTTATTGCCGCATCAATACAATCTGTAATTGATCAGACATACAGCAATTGGGAATTACTTATAACTGACGATTGTTCTAAAGATGACACAGTAAAAATTGTTGAACAATATCTCGTTAAAGATAATAGGATAAAATTATTTTCTACAGGAAAGAATAGTGGTCCTGCTTGTGCAAGAAACAAATCATTGGAAAATGCGACAGGTAAATATATTGCATTTCTTGACAGTGATGACATTTGGGTCTCAAATAAACTTGAAATGCAGATAAATTTTATGAAAGAAAAAAATATAGCATTCTCTTTCAGTAGCTATAGTATCATGAAAGAAGATGGAATACAAACAGGAAACACCATTAATGTACCGAAAGTAATAGGATATCATGGTTATTTATTTAATACAATAATTGGATGCCTTACAGTTGTCATTGATAGAGAAAAAACTGGAAATTTTATGATGCCTAATATAAGAAGTTCTCAAGATATGGCTTTATGGTTGCTTATTATGAAAAGAGGTTTTAAGGCTTACGGGCTTCAAGAACCATTAGCATATTACCGTTTAGTATCCACTTCAAATACGGCAAAAAAATGGAAAGCAGCCAAAGATGTTTGGAAAGTTTATCGAGAAATAGAACATTTAAATCCAATATATTCAGCTGTATGTTTTATAGGATATGCAATAAACGCGATAATCAAACGTTTATAAAGAAATTAGATTCTTATACGCAATATGTTTTTAAAATATATATTTGATAGAATAGCAGCTTTAGCAGGACTAATTTTACTTAGCCCAATATTGCTTCTAACATGGCTACTTATTCGTGTTAAGATGCCTGATGGACCAGCTGTTTTTGCTCAGAAGCGTGTTGGTAAAGATGGTAAACTATTCACAATGTATAAGTTTCGCTCTATGAGCGTGCATCATAGCGGCTCATCTGTATCGGTGGCAGGTGAAAGTCGTATAACGCCGCTTGGCGCAAAACTTCGTCGTTACAAAATGGACGAACTGCCTGAATTGTGGAATGTGCTTGTTGGCGATATGAGTTTTGTGGGGCCACGCCCCGATGTGCCTGGATATGCCGACAAACTTGAAGGCAACAATCGTCGTGTGTTGCAACTGCGTCCAGGCATTACAGGCCCTGCAAGTCTTAAGTATCGTGATGAAGAAATGCTGCTTGCTCTTCAAGCCAATCCTCAAGAATATAATGATCATGTAATCTATCCTGACAAGGTGCGCATAAACCTCTATTATCTTGACCATTACAGCTTCTTGGCTGACATTAAAATGATTGTGGCAACAGTGCTTGGAAAGCGGATAGAATACAATAATGAGGTAATATAGAATAAAAATTTAAAATGGAAAGAAAACGAGTGTACTTATGTCTTGCCCATATGAGTGGCAATGAAATGGCATATATAAAAGAAGCATTTGATACCAATTGGGTTGTACCGTTGGGACCGAATGTTAACGGTTTTGAGAAAGATTTAGAACAATTTGTCGGTGAGGGCAAGCGTGTTGTGGCACTCTGCTCAGGCACATCGGCTGTTCATCTGTCTCTTATCGCTTGTGGAGTAGGCGAAGGGGATGAGGTGATGGTTCAGTCGTTCACGTTCTGCGCATCAAGCAACCCAGTGAAATATCTTGGTGCGACACCAGTTTTTGTGGACAGCGAGCGCGACACATGGAACATGGATCCGCAACTGCTTGATGAGGCTATTGCTGACCGTGTGGCAAAAACAGGACGCAAGCCAAAGGCCATCATTGTGGTTTATCTGTATGGAATGCCTGCAAAAATATCTGAGTTGCTTGCTGTGGCAGACAAGTGGGATATCCCCATTATTGAGGATGCTGCAGAAGGCTTTGGCTCTCGTTACAAAGGACAGGTCTGTGGCACGTTCGGCAAGTATGGCGTGCTTAGCTTTAATGGCAATAAGATGATAACCACGAGTGGAGGAGGTGCTCTTATCTGTCCTGACGACCAGGCTTGGAACAACATCATGTTTCTTGCTACACAGGCACGCGAGTCTTATCCTTATTATCAGCACGAGCAGATTGGTTATAACTATCGTTTGAGCAACGTTTGTGCTGGCATTGGACGCGGTCAAATGACCGTGTTGAACGACCATATAGCCCATCATCGTCATGTGCATGACCTTTATAAGAAACTGCTTGCCGATGTAAACGGCATTACCGTGCATGACAATGCTAATTCTGACATCGATTCTAACTTCTGGCTATGCACAATTCTTCTTGATGAGCATCTGCGTGTGGAGGGTGACGATGCTGTTTATGCCGAGGTTGTTAATGGTGCTGTGGGAGGTGCAGCTGGCGTTACCCACGCGGCAAAGTCGGTTCATACCCAACTTGAACCTAATCGTAATGTTGAGGCCATGCGCATTGCTCTTGACACGGCCAATGTTGAGTCACGTCCGTTGTGGAAACCAATGCATTGCCAACCTGTCTATAGCGACTGTCCGTGTTATGTGAACGGTGTAAGCGAGTCGCTCTTCAAGTGTGGTTTGTGTCTTCCAAGCGGACCTTGTGTTTCCGATGAAGAGATTGTCTACATCGTAGATGTAATAAAACGTGTTATTCTGCGTTAGAATAATAGGTGTATTTATTAACAAAGACAGAAATGCAATTTTTTAATAAACTTGTAAACTGGTACTTCAATAAAAAATCGTTACCATATTGGTGCATATTCATGTATGATTGCGCTATGGTGTTCTTCTCCTATCTTGCCGTCTTCAAGGTGGTGAATGGGGGAGCGCGCACGCTTAGTGTGCTTTGGCAGGTGACGGTGTTGAACCTCGCCCTCACGGTGTTTTATGCTATCGGTTTCAAGCTGTTCCATACCTACGACGGCATCCTGCGCTATTCATCGTTCGTTGACCTGCAGCGTGTGGGTTACGCGACGGTGTTTGGAGCCGTGCTTTCGTATATAGCCCATTTCTTTCTTTTGCAGATTCCTTACCTCAGCGTGGCTTACATGGGCGGTGGAAGCATAATGTTTGCTTCTTTGCTTGCCATGCTGCTGTTGTGGGCTGTCCGCGTGTTAGTGAAGACCGTCTACGATGTGTCGCTCGACAGCCTTAACGCCCGACAGGCTTATGTCTTTGGCGTGACTGAAGGCGGCATTGGGTTGGCAAAGCAGGTGCGCAACGACAAGACGCTCAACCTGCGTCTCATGGGGTTCGTGTCGGAGAAGCCAAAGCTGGTGAACCGCATGCTCATGGGCCTGAAGGTGTGGCCCTCTGACGAGCATTTGGTCAAGCACATGAAGAGCAACAAGATTGATGCGTTGCTTGTAGCACAGGGAGCGAAAGACGCTTTTAGACAGAACAAGACGTTGCAGGACGAGCTGATTGCAGCTGGAATCCATATCTACATGCAGTCGAAACGTGAGGAGTGGAACCCTGAGCAGACGGGTGAAACGGAGAACGGGGTTGCTGCAACGCCGCTTAAGGAGGTGAGCATTGAAGACCTGTTGCCGCGCGATGAGATAAGCATTGACCTTAAGAGCGTGGCTAAGACCCTTCGAGGCAAGTGTGTCATGGTCACAGGCTCGGCAGGAAGCATAGGCAGCGAGATCGTGCGACAGATCTGCACCTTCCAACCTTCGCACATGGTGCTTGTCGACAGTGCCGAGACTCCGCAGCACGACATCCGCCTGATGATGGCCAAACGCTTTCCCGACATCAAGGCCGAGACTATCGTAACCACCATCTGTAGCCATTCGCGCATGGAGAACATCTTCAAGACCTACCGTCCAGAGTATGTGTTCCACGCTGCTGCTTACAAACATGTGCCCATGATGGAGAACAACCCGTGTGAGAGCATCATGAACAACGTGTATGGCACAAAGGTGTTGGCTGATCTGTCTGTGAAATATGGCGTTAAGAAATTTGTCATGATTTCCACCGACAAGGCTGTGAACCCAACCAACGTGATGGGTTGCTCTAAGCGCATCTGCGAGATCTATGTGCAGAGCCTTAACAGAGCCATCATAAGCGGTGAGGTGAAAGGCGAGACCCAGTTTGTAACAACACGTTTCGGCAACGTGCTTGGTTCCAACGGTTCTGTCATTCCTTTGTTTAAGAAACAGATTCAGGCCGGTGGCCCCGTAACCGTGACCGATCCCAACATCATACGCTTTTTCATGCTCATTCCCGAGGCTTGCGAGCTGGTGCTTGAGGCAGGTGTGAAGGGCAATGGTGGCGAGATTTTTGTCTTCGACATGGGCAAACCGGTAAAAATTGCAGACCTTGCGCAGCGCATGATAAACCTCAGCGGTGCCAAGAACGTGCATATCAAGTACACGGGCTTGCGTGCAGGAGAAAAACTGTATGAGGAGGTTCTCAACGATGCCGAATCGACAAAGCCTTCTTTCCATGACAAGATACGCATTGCGCAGGTTCGCGAGTATGATTATGAGAAGGTGAACAACGACATAGAGAGACTTGTCGAGATAAGCAAGCAGTATGACGACATGGCCACTGTGAAGAAGATGAAGGACATCGTGCCCGAGTTTAAGAGCAACAACTCGGTGTATGAGCAGCTCGATAAGTAAGTCATATTAATGAATTTTTGTAACTAATTGATTTTCACCTATAAAGGTATAAAATATTTGTGAGGCTACCCACTTTTTTATGAACTATTCTTATCCCGAACTGGGGTACTTATATTTTTGCCACCACACTGAGCGACGAAAACCATGTGCTGGTAATAACGGAGAAAGCTTGTTTCAATTGATAAGTCATTGACAGCTGTTGAAGCAAAACATCCTTATTGTGGATTTTTGAAAATTAAAGAAGAAGAAAGAATTAGAAAAAAATGAATTTATGGCAAAGAAGAAAAAAAGTAAAGGCAGCGGCAATCCTGTGTTGGATGCGCTAACCGAAATGTTGAGCGTAATGTCACCCGAAGAGAAAATGCAGTTGATGGTTGATCTCAAAAATATCGCACAGTCGGGAAGCCTTCAGGATGATGTGCTGGAGGATACATACACTTATCAGCGGCCCGACTATACCAAGGAGGTAAAGCCTTTGGCGGGATATCTGCAGACTTTATTGTGTGCAGCCTTGCCAAGCGATGTTCTTCATGCGTATGAAGTGGCTCATAATGAGATGGTTTCCCTTTCGCATCAAGAGCAGGAAGATGCAATGCGTAATTTCTTCATGCACATTCTTGCTGACGGATTGACGCGCAGTTTCGCACAGGAGGAGAACGCCACCTCCTTGCCTATGGTAGCTGGTTTCCAGCTGGTAGATGATTTCAAGCTTACAGGACTCTTTGATATTATCCTCGAATTGTTGAAGCAGAATATAGACTTCTATGAGTTTTATTTCGGTACGTTCGAAGATACCATTACCCTGATTTTGGCTCATGTAGGCGTGGGGCATCTTGATGAACTGAAAGAGACAATAAAGACCGAAGGATTCTTGCCTGAAGCTTATCCGATTATCTTCAAGGCTGTGGTACAGATGGCTGTGGAGAATCCTTTCTGCCGCCTGCAGGTATTGGTATGGGCTGCGGATGTACTGAAATCATGTGTAGAGGTGACTATCCCTGCCATGACGATGGATAGGCTGGTGGAAGCTCTTGCTGAAATCAAGGCGGTAGATCTGTTGCCTCTGGTTAAGGACATCTATAAGCAATTTAACATACAGCCGGTGATTATCAAGGGGGGATTCAAGGAAATAACCAAGTTGCTTTCTAAGGGAACAGATGAGCGGATTGTTGGTTTTGCAGATTTCAAGGAACTCTTGAATCTCTTGCTTGAAGGCGAAGACTGCAACTTTGATGTGGATAACTACTGGTTTAATGACGATGACGATGAAGAGGACGACGATGGCGATAACTGGTTTATTGGTGCTGATGACGAGTGGGATGCTGATGACGAGCGCGATGCTGATGCCTTGTTCTATAAGGAGTGTGGTTACAAACCAGCCAAACCAAAAGCTAAACCAGCGAGAAAAGGCAAGCGAAAGTATGCACTCATCCTGGATGTTACCTTGAAAGGTTCGCCGCGCAAAGTTTATCGCCAGTTGGTTGTTCCCTCTGATTTGACTTTGAATCACTTAGGTGAAATCCTGGTTCGGGCAGTGGGTTGGGAAGGCTATCATCTCAACCAGTTTATAGCTGGTAAGACTTATTATGCAGAACCTAGCGATGATGCCTGGGTAGTAGGCATGCAGGAGGATGCTAGTAAATGTACGATAGGTAGCTTGCTGAACAGGGTGAAAAGTAAGATAAAATGGGAATATGACTTCGGAGACAGCTGGGTTCATGAGATAACTCTGGTAGAGAAGCAGGCCGTAGATGATAACGAAATGGTGAAAGTAGAGTTGCTGAAGGGAAGTGGTGCCTGTCCTCCAGAGGATTGTGGTGGAGTTTGCGGCTATCGCCATTTGCTCAATGTGCTCAAGAATCCTGCTGATGAGGAGTATGAGGAGATGATAGAATGGCTTGGAGGTGGATTCGACCCTAAGTCCTTCAGTCTTACTGCTGCCCGAAACAAGGTAAAGGGATATCTGCAAAACTGAGCATTCCATCTATGAATTAGTCTTATATGAATTTTTTTCTTCAAAATAATATCACTATTGTCACCACTCAAGATAGCTATCTGATAATCAGTTGTTTGCGGGTGACAATAGAGGCTTTTTCTATTGTCACCTAATGTCACCTAATGTCACCCGATGCCACGCTACGGCAAAAAGACAGATCTGGAGGTTTTTGAGCCAACCAACGATGTGGAAAAAGAAGGTACGGCGCATATCTGGTGGTCAGAAATAAAAAAACAGCCTCCTCATCCGATGCATAAATATGCACTTTGAGTCGTATATTTATTCAGTTTCCCATTAAGCCCATTTGACAAAATGAAAGTGCCCATTTGACGTTGTCAAAGAGGCTCTTTGAGGAGCTCATTAAGCCTCTTTGACGACCTCAAAGAGGCTTAATGACAAAAGAAGGGTGTGTTTAAGAGCTGTTAACAATTCGTGAATGAATTTTAACTATAATTTTATACATTGTGAAAGGACAAAGTCTTGTTTGCTATCATTCTGTCATTCTGTATATTTATGCAAAATTAGGGTAAAAAGCTCCCGTTTTAACATTTTTGCATCCTTTGCAAAGCATGTTTGTAAGTCACATTCGCACCAGGGTTTAAAAGCAACTGAGGCACTTAGACCTCGTAAATGCGTCATTTACACTTGCTAAACACGTCATTTACAAGGTCTAAGTGCCTCACTTTCTTGTAACAACTGAGATAGTTGTAATCTTGTTGTTGAAGGTTTCAGAACTTCTTGAAATGGAGACGTAGCGTCTTTGAGCGTAGCACCATTCTACCGCCTGTCAGCTTTTCTTTGGCAAAGCCTTCTTCAAGGTTGTTTATGCCGTAAGGGGCCAGCAGGGTGGGGTCGACGATGGGGTGGTCGCCGCCGTTGTCGCCTTTGTCCTCATGCCAGTTGTCCTTATAGGGAGTGCTGGTTATTATGCTGTCGCCTGTCTGGCGGAAGCGTAAATAATAACCGTGAATGCCTTCTTTGTCGGTGTCGCGCACACTTATGAGCTTATATTGCACGCCCCAGAACACGCGCTTTCCTGACATGTCTAGCGTGTTGCCTGTTGCCAGCGTGTCCACTTGTTCAAGATGCCAGAACCCGTCAAAATTGCCGTTGTCGCTGGTTTCTATCGTGCATGATGTCATGGCCGCAATCATTGTTGCGCCAATGGCTGTATATATCGCTTTTTTCATTGTTTCTCAATTATACAAGCTATAATATTTTTCCCTTTTCTTTTCTCTTTTTTCTTATAAACAGTAACGGCATCAGCCCTTTTTTTACCTTTTTCCCTTTTTACTTTTTTACCTTTAAAAAAGTTTATAGGATTTTTCCCTTTTCCCTTTTCGTTTTTCCCTTCCAACGGCGTCAGCCTTTTTTTACCTTTTTACCTTTTTACTTTTTTACCTTTAAAAAAGTTTATAGAATTTTTCCCTTTTCCCTTTTCGTTTTTCCCTTCCAACGGCGTCAGCCCTTTTTTACCTTTTTACCTTTTTACTTTTTTACCTTTAAAAAAGTTTATAGAATTTTTCCCTTTTCCCTTTTCGTTTTTCCCTTCCAACGGCGTCAGCCCTTTTTTACCTTTTTACCTTTTTACTTTTTTACCTTTAAAAAGTCCCTTCTTGCAAACCGTTATCTGTCCTCCTGCGTTATGGCCGAGCATAAGGTTGCTGCCGAAGTCCATGCCATAAGCAGCTGTGGCTTGCCAACCGTTGTTGAAGCGGTATGTCGACTCGAGCATGAAGCTCACGTTCTGGTGCGCCTTTGTGAAGGGATCTGAGTAGGTGCCCCATCCCTTTTGCCATGTGGCGAGAGCGCGGTACGACAAGCGGTCGGTAGGTTGTCCGTCAAAGCCCAAGTGGAAGGCCACGAAGCGGTTGTCGTAAACACCTATCTTCTCGTTGGTGTTGTATATAGGCGAGCGGAACAGCGGGTTGCCGATGACCTGTCCCCAATGTTGCCATCCGGTGTAGGCGCTGTGGTTATAGTAGTCATCGGTGCCGGCAATGTGGTCGCTGATGTTCTGCGTGCGGTCGTGGTTGTATGGTCCGCTCTGATATTTTGTGTAGAGATACTCGAACACGATGTTTCGCAGCCATGTGCCATACTTGATGTTCATCTCTGCTCCGAGCATCATGTCTTTGAGGCTATACATGAAGTAGCGGCGGTCCTTCCATGTGTTCCACTCCTCGCCTTGGCCGTAGCCGTTATAGTCGAGCATGAACATCTGGCTGTGGTCCTCGAAGAAATGGTCGGCATACACGCCCAGTCGCCATGTCTCAGAGTTGTAGTTTATTCTCATCACCCAGCTGCCCAAGATGTTGCCCTCCTTGTTGCCATACATTCCGTCCGTGTCGTCTTGTCCTCCGGGAAGGAACGCGTTCCAGAACGCTTTGAGACCTTTGTTGGTAGGAACGGCAACCATCTCGCCCTGTCCGTTGCGCTGGTATGGTGTGCCGCCAAACTGGGTAGCCATTTCCAGTCCCATCTCCAGACTCAGCGGATACAGGTCCTCGTCTTTGCCAATGCGCAGGTATCCAGCCTTCGAGTGGTAGAGCACATTGTCGGCGTAGCGGCTCTGCTTATGCGTGAAGTCGTGCTGCCATGAGTCGTCTGTCATCATGCCGTAGGCAATGTGTCCCTTTAGCTGCACCCATCCGTTGAGCAACGGGACGGTCCAATAGCGTGGCAGAGCCAGCCTGACCTGTGGCACGGGGCGTGCGTTTATGCCAAGGGTCTGTGAGCCCGAGCTCAGACGGTTGTTTTTCAGCTCCATGTCCCACTCCTTGCTGCCCACGGTCAGCGTGCCGTGCAGCCATCGTCCTTCCACATAGGCTTGCTGCACGATGAAATGGCTTGTGTAGTGGAGCGGTGCCACGAGGTCCAGCCCGTAGCCCAAGCCCCATCGGCGCAGCGAGTCGGTGTGCAGCGGTCGCTCAATGGTAGCCCTTATGTAACCGTTGGTCTCGTCGAGCGAACTGAGACCGTGTCTGTTGGCGTTGAGCCACAGCGGTGTCTTTCCTTTCGACACCGATGCCTGCATCTCTACCTTGTAGGCAAGGTTTTTGGTCGGCTCAGCTTTTATCAGCGAGTCGCTGTCGTGCCAGTCGGCCTGTGCCATTATTGATGGTGTGGCCAGCAAGAGCATGGCTGTTATTGAAGTTATCTTCATGATAATGAAATTCAGTTATTTTTCCTTTAAACGTCTGTTAGTTCTTTAAATAACGTTCGCGCGTGGGTTTTATTGCGTTATGACCATTGATGAAGTAGGGATTTTCCACCCCGATATAGGGAAAATCCTTTTGCAAGCTTCTTTTTAGTTGCTACCTTTGCATCAGAGAAAAGAAAACAACAGTAAAGAACAAGTTTAAAGATATAAGATTATGAAAAAGTTTATATTTGCCCTTATAGCAATGGTCATGATGACCGTGTCGGCAACTGCTATGAGTTATGAGCAGGCCCGTCAGCAGGCGCTGTTCCTCACCGACAAGATGGCGTATGAACTTAACCTCACCGACGAGCAGTATGAGGCAGCATACGAGATAAACCTCGACTACCTGATGGGTGTGCGCACCGTCGACGACCTGTATGGTCTCTATTGGGAGCGTCGCAACCTCGACCTCAGCTACATCCTGCTGTCGTGGCAGTATCGTGCTTTCTGTGACGCCGCCTATTTCTATCGTCCGCTCTACTGGAATGCAGGCTATTGGCATTTCGGTGTTTATGCCCGCTACCCGTATCGCGACTATTTCTTCTTTGGCCGTCCCACCGTTTACATAGAGTATCGTGGCGGTCACAGCTGGCACATGAACGGTGGTCGCTCATGGTATCGCGACCGTCGCATCTGTCCGCCGCATCATAACAACTATTTCGGAATGCGCGACGGTTTCCGTCGTGGCGATTTCGGCAACGGCTATAGCGGCAACCCCAGCAGCCGCACCCAGTTCGGCACAGCCCAGCGCCCGCCGATGATGAACAACGGAATCATGTCGTTCGGCAACGCTAACCGCAACAACAGCTCGTTCGGCAACGCCAACCGTAACAACAGCTCGTTCGGCAACGCCAACCGTAACAATTCGTTCGGCAATGGCAACGTTAACGGCAACAACGCTCAGTTTGGTTCAGGTCGTCGCTCCTCAGCTTCTTCTCGTGGCAACAGCGCTTTTGGCAGCAATGGTCGCGAGAGCAGCACCCGCAGCACCGTCGGCAACTCGCAGAGCTCCTTTGGCAGCAGACGCTCAGGCTCAACGACAAGCACGCCCCGCAACACGTTCTCACCCAGTAGTAACGAGGGTAGCTCATCGTCATCAGGCTCAAACTTCGGCTCAGGTCGTCGCTCTTCATCATCGTTTGGTGGCGGACGCGGTAGCTCTTCGTTCGGAAGCAGCAGTCGTCCAAGCGCCCCCAGCGTAGCCCCCAGCCGCAGCAACAGTTCGTTCGGTGGCAGCCGTAGCGGTGGAAGCTCATTCGGCGGCAGCAACCACGGTGGTGGCGGTCATGGCTCGTTTGGCAGCAGAAGATGAATTAAGTGAAGAGTGAAGAATTTTGATTGGATAAAGAATGTAATTTTAAAGAGACAATCAAGGGTTATAAAAGAATATTATTGGTCTAATTTTTTTCTCACGACTTGCAAGGGATAAGTGCTCCTGAGCAAGTCGTGAGATTTTTTTTACCGTCACTAAGCCATCTGTTTCAAAGCTCAAGCACGCGCACCTCAGCGTTTTTCATCGGCACAATCTTGTTTGTGGGCTTGTCATAATAGACGCTTTGTATGGCCTTGTTAATGATGCCGTGGCCTACGGCCAAGACCGTCTTTCCGGGATAGCTGCGGCGTATGAACTCGATGAAGCGTGCCGCACGCGCTTTCAGGTCGTCCATCGTCTCAATGTCGTCAGGCCATGGCTCACCTTTAAGGTCGGGTATGTAACGCCCCGTGAAACTTCCCCAGTCGCGCTCGCGCAGCAGAGGCGTGGTCACAACAGGTGCTTTGTGGGGTAGGGCTATGATGTGGCAAGTGTCGATGGCGCGTTTGAGATCGCTCGACACGAAAACGTCGATCTGCCTGTCTGCCATCTCTTTCGCCACCACCTCAGCCTGTTCGCGTCCGTGGGTGGTGAGCTGTCCTTGAGTCTGTCCTTGCATTATCTGGTTCACGTTGTCCACCGTTTCGCCGTGGCGCGTGAGCAAAAGGGTTGTATGTGTCATTGCTTGTTTTCTTTCTTTTTTTATTTTCTTTGTTCCTTATCTTTTTTCCGACTGCAAAAGTAATGATAATTCGCGATTTTTTGATAATTTTGCCAATGTAAGTTTTGCTTACGAAACAGAAACAATTCTATCCCCCACAAACACCTTTTCATTATGGACAATCTGTTGCTTAGCGCAGCCATTGGCGACATCGCAGGAAGCGCATACGAGTTTAATGCTACAAAGAAAGAGGAAGACGTGGTGTTCTTCCACCCGAAAGCCAAGTATACCGACGACACGGTCTGCACCTTCGCTTGTGCCGAGGCGCTGCTCCGCGACCTCAACATGGGCGACAACCTGCACACACGTTGCCGCCAGCACCCGTGGGCAGGCTATGGAGGCAACTTCATGAGATGGGTCAGCTCGTCAAACCCTCAACCCTACAACAGCTTCGGCAACGGCAGCGCCATGCGCTGCTCGGCGGCAGGATGGCTGGCAGAGAGCGAGGCCGAGTGTGTGAGCATGGCATCTCTCACCGCCATGCCCACCCACAACCACCCCGAGGGCATAAAAGGAGCGGTGGCGACAGCCCTCACCGTCTTTTTCTTAAAGACAGGACGTGGTGCCGACTATGTGAAAGAGAATGTGCTTCAACGTTATTATCCCGAGTGGGCATCGCTCTCTTACGACGACATAAAGCCGCGCTACACCTTTGACGAGACGTGCCAAAAGACCGTGCCCGCGGCCCTCATCTGCCTTCTTTCTTCTTACGGCTATGTCGACTGCCTGCGCCGTTGCATAGCTCTTGGCGGCGATGCCGACACGCTCTGTGCCATTGCCGGCCCCATGGCCTATGCCATGTATCGCGAGATGCCTGCCGCGTTGGTCGATGCCGCTCTCGACATGTTGCCCGAATGGATGTTGAAGGTCAATGCCGAGTTTGACCGCGAGTGCAGTCGTCATCTCATCATACGCGAAAAACGGTTGCCGCTGCCCGCCTTCTTCACAAGAAAGGTTAAGGGACAGATGCGCACGCTTGTCGACATGCTTGCCGCTCTGAACGCGCGACAGGGCTTCTCCTCGCCCGATGAGGCTTATAACGCGCTCATGGAGATCTTGGAGATGGCTCGCATGGACGGCGATGAGGTGGCGTTCAACTGTAGCTTGCGTTCCATGTGGTGCTACGCCAAAGAGTGTTTCCGCGATGGCCATTTCGACATAGACCTGCTGCGCGACCGTCTCTCGCCCGTGGGCTATCATGGCGTGTATGGCGCTTACCGCGACTATGTGGTCGACAAAACCATCCGCCTGGTGGCTTATCTCAACGAGTTCAGGCGTTACACCAGTGCCGACGACCTGTGCAACGATTTCTTCAAAGCCTCGGGTGGCGTGAACCATTGCGGTCCCAACCCCGAAGACTATTATTTCGCTTTTAGCTCCGACGTGAAAGAGACGTTCCGCCGATACCTGCAACGCTTCTGGCCGGAGCTGGCGCCCACAGGACAGCTCGACGGCAACCTGTTGCGCGAGTTTATGTATCGCCGTCATGAGCGCGGCGTGCGCAAGTATGGCTTGGCGGCCGTGCTGCAACGCAACTTCCGAGACGAGGATGTGAGTTGTGGATTTACGGTGAAGAAAGCCTGGCGTGGCGGAGCTGCCCCCACCTACATGTACGGCAAAAACGTGTGGGGCAGAGACCCGCGCTACCCTGACCGTCATTACGTCAAAGCATGTGTGGCAAGACCTTATGGCGCCAACGAGGTACAAGACATGTATGAGTATCAGCTTGTTCGCTCCATTCTTAAGGAAGACAAACATTATGTTGAGACAGGCAATTGCTTTGTGCCGCTCGAAGACACCACCTTGCCCGTGTTCATCTGCTATGGAGGCATGATGCTCTTCGACACCCAAGAAGAGAAAAACAAGTTTATATGGAGCCTGCTCGACGACTGGCGCAAGGCAAACAACGGGGGAGACGAGTGATGGGTGTAAGCATTTTCGGACATGAGATAAGCGTCAAGACCACCGACTGCTGTCATGGCGACACACCCGGATCAAGGGTGCCGCCCGCCGTAAACCTCTTTGTCAAGGTCACCGATGGTTGCAACGCCCGTTGCCTGTTCTGCTCCAACGCTGGCGCTCCTCACACCACAGGGCCGTTTGACACGGCTAAGCTCTTCAGCGTGGTTGATGAGCTGCAACGCAACCGCATCATCATCAACCGCTTCAACATAACGGGTGGCGAGCCTGCTGTGGTGGCGCCGCTGGTGGAGGAGCTGCTGCAGGAGCTGTCGAAAAGCCGGTATGACGACATACATGTTCACCTTAACACCAACGGACTGCTGCCTTCGTCGCAGCATCTCATGCAGCACCCTCGCTTCGATTCTGTCTCCATGTCGCTCCACCACTACGACCGCCAGCGGCTGTCAGAGCTTTATGGCACGGAGATTCTGCCGTCGGCGCTTCGCTTTGAGGGCATTGACATGATGAAGCTCAACGCCAGCTGTAACCTCGTGCGCGGATATGTCGACTCCACCGCCGAGGCTCATCGCATGATGAACTTCTGCCTCGACCTCGGCATCACACGCCTCGGCTTTGTGGCTCTTATGGATGTTAACGCCTATTGTCATGAGCGGTTCGTTCCTCTCTCTGCCTTGCAGCTCGACACCATACCTCATTGCTATTTTACCGAGAGCCGCAACCGTGGGCACAACTGCTGTTGCAGCAATTATCTCTACAACCGCAATCTGCGGGTGCTCGACATCTACATGCGCCACTATGTCAACCGCGCCTACTGTGAGTCGTCGCTGCTCTTCGACGGCAAGCATCTGAGGCAGGGGTTCGGGAGCGATAACATTATTTTTTGACTGAAGCTTTTCAAAAGCATAAAAAAACTTGATGACGACAAACGACAACATAGCAGCGCTGTTTGAGCAACGCAAGCATCAGCCACAATGGAACACCTCCTATCCGTTGCGTCCTGACCATTGGGCACGCTACCGATGGGGCGGGGACGAGCTGTCTTTCGACGGCAAGCAACCCTTCGTTGGCAAGCAACCCTTCGTTGGCAAGCAACCCTTCGTTGGCAAGCAGGTTTTGCCTTTCGATGGCGAGCAAGAGCTGTCGATGTATGTCCACGTTCCTTTCTGCAAACGGCTGTGCTCGTTTTGCGAATACACGCGCATGGTGCTGCCCGACGAGGCCACGCAAACCCATTATGTGGATGTCGTGCGGAGCGACATCAGGCATTTCCGTGAGCAGACGGGAACCTTTCGTCTTGCGGGCTTCGACATCGGCGGCGGCACCCCCATGGCTCTGTCTGACCATGCTTTTGGTTTGCTCCTCGACGTTTATGATGAGGCAGTAGACGGCTTGCTGCTTGCTGCCGATTATGAGCCGAGCATAGAAGGCACGTTTGCTTCTGTGTCGCGTCAGAAGCTGGAGCGTGTAGCTGCAAGTGGTGTGCGCCGCCTGTCGCTTGGCTTGCAGACTACCAGTGGCGATGTGTTGTGCCGTCAGAACCGTGCTGTGGAGAGCATCGCTTCTATGGCGCGTGTGCTTGACATGGCTGCCGCTTGCGGCATGTCAAAGGTTAATGTTGACCTTATGTATGGCTTGCCGGGCCAAACCCAGGTGAGCATTGCTGCCGACATCAGCATCCTTGGCACGCTTCGCCCCCAACAGGTCACGCTCTATGAGCTTCGCACCAACATGATAGCATGTAAGGCGTTGCCGTCAAAAGACGTTCTCTTTGCCCAATACGCCCAACTGTTCGAGGCTCTCACCGCCATGGGCTATCATGCGCGGTTTGGGCAAAACACCTTCTCTCTGTCGCCCGTCGACGGCGGCGTGTCGTCCTACCTCCGCAGCCGTATGCTTCACGGCACCTCCTATCGTGGCTTCGGCGTGTCGGCTCAGAGCATGAGTAGGCGTGGTGTGGCTTACAACGTGGGCAAGTCGGCCTCTGCTGACAGTCTAAAGAAAATCCTGCCCGGCAACAGTTATGCCGAGCAGGATGTGTATCTTCTTCCACCCGCCGAGTGGGTCTCCAAGTATGTGTCCATTGCCGCCTATAACGGCGCGTTCTCCTTACGTCGAATAGAAGAGGCGGTAGGAAAAGAAGCAATGCGTCCGTACCTCGATGTCCTTCGTTTCTGTCTTGCCGAGAACCTCATGACCGTCGACGACGCCAACAATTGGGTACGCATCACTCCTCACGGCTTCAAACACTACGGCGCCGTCTTCTCCCTCTTTACTTAAAAACCGCCAAACGGATTTTCCCCTTTTCGTTTTTCCCTTCTACGTCGTCAGCCTTTTTTACCTTTTTACCTTTTTACTTTTTTACCTTTAAACGTCGTTAGCCTTTTTTTTACCTTTTTACTTTTTTACCTTTTTACCTTTAAAAATCCTTTTTCGTACTGTTCTTTTATAACCCCGTCCGCCCACGAATAATAGTCGGCAAAGGCTTTATACACGTCTTTCTTGTTGCCGTCTTTCTTGTTGCCTTCTTTCTTGTTGCCTTTTTTCTCGTTGCGCAGATCGTTTACAAGCGCCGTTCCCTTATCCATCAGTTCGTCTTCAATCGGCTGGATGAGTTGCAGAATGCCGTTCCCCTTACGGTTCACAAGCTGAGCCACGTCGATGTAGCTTGAGCGCGTCTTCGTGCGAAGCGGGAACAGACGTTCTTTCAGCTTCAGGCCATATCGGCACAATGCGCTGCCTCCCGTGGTGCCACGCCCTACGGTCTCTGGCAGCTTGTCGTTTGGCAGCAAGACCAGCGGCATGGCCACCGTTACGAGTGGAGAGCCGATGATGGTCCAAGCCACGGTGTGCGACGGGTCTTCGTTCTTGCTCACCCCTTCAATGAGCTGAGCGCAGGAGGTGCTGAAGCGCGGAATGAAGTCAACAAAATTGGCAAACCTCGGCACGGTGTTGTCCTCAGGTGCGAGGTCAAGAATGTTGACGTTCGTCAGTCCGTGGGTCAGAATGCGCGGCACGGTGCGTATAAGGCTTGGCGCATCGAAGCATCCGGCAAAGGCCTGTTGCGTCATAAACTTGTTGATGGCGAGGTAACGCTCCGTGCCGAGGTCCATGGTGCGGTCGCCACTGTAGGCGTGGTTGGTGCGTATAAGGAACCCGTAAGGAGCTACGTTAGGGTCGTTGGCGTCAAACTTTGTCCATCTGTGAAGCCCCACCTCATAGTAGGCGCAACCTCCTTGCGCGTCGATCACGCCAAAGTTGGCGTTGTTGTTACGCAGCGACGTGGTGTCAAGCAGCGCCTCAAAATCTTTCAGCGTGGCGCATAGGGCCAGTGCTTGGCGCATGAGCATGCCCTCGGTCTCGACCTCAAACTCGGTGTCGCCGTTAAGGTTATAGGCAGCGGTGTTCATTATGGCAAAGCCCGCCTCGTTATGGCCAGACCATATCTCGGTGTTGGCCGAATCTTTTGCTGCCGCCACCCCCATGAAGCGGTAACGCTCGCCTTTCACCGTGACCATGCAGTTGTCGAGGTTTCCTGTGTCGCGGTTCTTGAAAATCATTGGCCGTCCGCTCTTTGTTGCCTTGCCAGAGACGATGAACGATGTGCAGGCCAGCGACGGGAGAACAGACAGAACACACAGCGTTGCTGTGGCTATGATGTGGTGCATTGATAATTTCATGATGTTGCCTTTTTAGAATGATTTAATTTCAGATGTTGCAAAATTACGTTTTTTTTATAATATATTATCCTGCTTTTTCGCTTTTTATGGTAATTTTGCAACGAAAAGAACGATGCTGGTTGCATCTTTTAAAAAATAGAATAAGGTATTGGAAAAAGAGAGTAAACAAAATCTAAATAAAAAAGATTATGAAAAAGATTTTTATCATGGTATGTGCTGCCATCGCTCTTGTGAGTTGTGGCGGTAAGACAGCACCCAGTGCTGCCGATGTGGTGAGCGACACGACAGAAGACGTGACCGCCGTTGCGGCAAAGACCGCCAATGAAGCTGCCGACAAAGCTGTTGCTGCTGTAACGACAGCTCTTGACGAGCAGCTGAAGGCTGGCGATGCGAAGACTCTTGCAAAGACGTTGGCTTCTGCCAAGGCCGCTGTAGAGAAGTTGCAGAGCGAGGGCAAGACCGAGGAGGCCGCTGCCTATGCGTCAAAGATCAAAGAATATGTAGACAAGAACAAGGAGGCTCTCACCACCGCTGCCAAGGGCGACATGACCGTTGCTGATCTGGTTAACGGCATCGCCAACCTGCCCGCAAGCGTTCAGCAGGGTGCTGCCGCCGCCAAGGCTGCCGTCAATGCCGATGCTGCCAAGGTGGCTTCTGACGCCGATGCCGCCGGCAAGGCTGCCAAGCAAGCTGCTGAGACAAAGATCAAGGAAGATGCCGCTGCCGTCAAGGCTCATGCCGAGGCCGCAAAGAAGGCTGCCGAGGTTCACGCTGCCGCCAAGGTGGAGGAGGGCAAGCAGAAGATTCGCGATGCTGCCAACAAGAAGGTTAACGAGGCCCTTAACGAGGTGCTGGGCAAATAATTTTTTAAAAAGACAATAGAGACAATAGGGACAATTTTTGGCTTGTGCTGATGTTCTTTGCACAGCTACCAAAACGTTGTCCTTATTGTCTCTATTTTTATTTCTCTTCCTCAATAAGCTCAGGCATGATAAACACAGCGTGGACCTTTTGTTTCTCCTTTGGCGGAATGTCCATATAGTTGCGGTAGAGGTCAGAGAGATAAGCGTCGGGGTTGCAAGGAGCAGCGAACGTCTTGCCCTCGAAGCTGATGGTGCCTACGGGGAAGATGCTGTCCTGTCGGTGCATTATGCCGTAGCCGTTGTTTATGAGGACGTTAGACATGAAGGTGTCGCAACGCTTTGTGGCGAACGCCCATTTCCATCTTAGGCTGTACCACATCTGTTTTGCTCCAAACCACAGCAGCTCGGCTGCTGCCCGCCATGAGTAGGTGTGCGAGTGGTGGAGGATCGAGTAACATTTTGACATGCCCTTGCCATATTTCTTGCAGAACCCCTTCGACACGTTGGGGTAGGCAATGAACGGAAAGATGTCCACATACAAGCCCTTGCCGTAGGGCATGGAGAAGTCGTCGTTGGCCTCCACATAGAACGAGTTGTTGTCGCGCACTTTCATTATAGGCTCGCGTGTGGGTTCCGTCTCCGGACTCTGCAGCGTCAGTCCCTCTCTCAGCTCCCCAGGTGCTATCTGTGCGAAGCGTCTGGCATCGTCTAAAGGCATGGCAATGTCGATGTCGTCGTCCCACGGAATGAATCCGCCGTGACGCACCGCTCCCAACAGCGTGCCGCCGTCGAGCCAGTAGGTGATGTTGTGCTTGCGGCAGATGCGGTCGATCTCCTCAAGAATGGTGAGCTGCTTCAGTTGGCAGCGTCGCAGCTGTTGCTGCTTAAACTGTTCCAGTTTGTTCATAATCGTTTGTTAAAGGCGGGCATCAGGTTCGTCTTCTGCTCCCCCCGTTCGTTCTTCGTTTCCCTTTTCACGTTCTTCTTCATTTCCTTCTCACGTCCACCACCTGTCCCTGGCTGTCAGAGGCCAGCGTGTGGAGCGTTGCCTCTGCCACCTTTTCGGGCATGAGCAGCGTGTCGTCGGGTTCAATGCCGAAGTTTTTCTGTCGCATGGGTGTCTTTGTGCGCTCTGGGTTTATGCAGTTTATCTTTATGCCGTCGCCGTCCCACTCTTGTGCCACGGCCTGTACAAAGTTGACGATGGCTGCCTTTGTCGACGAGTAGATGCTGTAGAAGGCGCGTCCGCGTGTGTAAGAACTTGAGGTGAAGAACACGAGCTTGCCCTGTGTCTGCTTGAGGTAGGGATAAGCCTCCAGCGCCACGTTCACCGTGCCCATATAGTTGGTTTGCACGGCGTTGATAATGGTCTGATAGTCCATCGTGGCCAGTGGTTCCTTGTTCAGCAGTCCGGCTGTACACACCACATAGTCGATGTTTCCCGCCTTGTCTGCTGCTTCCTTCAGCGCCTTTGCCACGTCATCGCGCTGTCCCACGTCAATGTGCTGTGCGCTGCGCGAGAAGCTGAACACCTTTGCGCCATAGCCTTCAAGCATGTCGACAATGTTCTTGCCTATGCCGTAGGAGCCGCCAAACACCACAGCCACCTTGTCGCCGAAGGTCTCTGCCGACAGCTCGTTGTTGTCGGGCTCCGTGTTTTTCAGCTGGAACAGCTTGTCCACCATGTAAGTGTCTTCGCGGTAGGTGAGCTTCATGTTGCTCTCCTCGCCGCTCACCACAAACACCGGCTCTGAGGTGTAGCGTCTCACCACGCCGCAGTCGTCGGTTGTCTTGAAGGCGGGGTCTTGCAGCGCCTTCTCGTAAGCCTGCTGTATGAGCTGACGGTCAAACGCCTGGGGTGTCTGTCCGCGGCGCAGACGTGAGCGGTCGGGTATGTTGGCAATGTAGTCGCCCTCCACCTCTATGATGGTGTCTGCCGACGGCACCGCCACGTCAATGGCCTTATGGTCGTGCAGGGCATCGATCACGTCGTTCAGCGTGCGCTGGCTGAGCAGCGGTCGCACGGCATCGTGGAAGATCAGGTTCACGTCCTCGTCGGCATAAGCCTGTATGGCAGAGAGCGAAGAGTCGTAACGCTCCTTTCCTCCCTTGAGAATCTTTTTCACCTTGCGCCATTTGTTGCGCAGCACGATGTTCTCAAAGTCGGCAATGAGCATGGGGTTCGACACGATGGCAATCTCGTCTATCCGGCTGTTGCGCTCGAACACGTCGACGGTGTGCTCCACCACCATCTTGCCCGCCACCTTGAAAAACTGTTTCGGTGTGGACATGCCGAGACGTGAGCCCACGCCTCCTGCCAATATCACGGCTATGTTTCTTTTCATATCTTGTCTCTTGTTGTTTTCTTGTCGTTTCGCTTGCTTAGGTGCAAGCATGTCGTAATCTTTGCATAGGTGCAACCTATTCTTTGCAAAGTTAATACAATTTTGCTTAAGGGCACAAATTAAAGTCGAAAATCTTTTGTCTCGTTAGTTTCTGCCAAGAATTTATTTGGTTAGAAGAGGTGCTATAGCAACAGAAAAAGTTTGTACTACCTTAGAAAAAGTTGAATGGATTTGTACTGTAAGCCTGAGGTTGGTTGAATGATTTTCACCTTATCCCCAATCTCTGTTGGATAAAACCATTCAAAAAAGGCATTTTCCAAAATATCGGGCGAGAAATTTGGAGGTTACAACTTTATTGCTTAATTTTACAAATGGTAAAGTTAAAATACATTTAAGCCATGGCTATAAGAGAAAGAAGAAAGCGAATCTATCGCAAGCGCATACCTTACGGCATGCAGAACTTTGAGGATATTAGGGAGAGGGATTGTTACTATGTGGACAAGACCGCATTCATAGAAGATATAGAAGACTCTAATATGTATTTCTTCTATATTCGCCCTCGCCGTTTTGGCAAGAGCCTCACCCTCTCCATGCTCGAACATTACTACGACATCAACAAGAAGGACAAGTTTGAGTCCCTCTTCGGTGGATTGTACATTGGCGAGAACCCAACACCTGAGCATAATACATATCTCATCATTCACCTCAATTTCGCTGAAGTGGACGCAGGTATAGACAATTATCAAAGTGGATTGGATGTGCATTGTAACATTATGTTCAATTCATTCTGTAACCAATATGCCCATTTGCTTCCTCCTGATGCAAAGGAGGGGTTGAACAGAGAAATTGGTGCCATAGGACAACTTAGGTATTTATGCCAGGTTTGCAAGGAAGCTAACCAGAAAATCTATCTCTTTATCGACGAGTACGACAACTTTACAAACACAATCCTTGCCAACGAGGAGCATCTGGAGCGATACCGCAACCAGACTCATGGAGAGGGTTATCTACGTCGCTTCTTCAACACCATCAAGGGTGCAGCCGGCTCGGCTTTGGGACGTGTCTTCGTCACGGGTGTAAGCCCTGTCACTATGGACGACCTCACTAGTGGCTTCAACATCGGCACGAATTACTCGCTAACTCCACAATTCAATGAGATGACGGGATTCACCGAGGAGGAAGTGCGGGAGATGTTGGGCTATTACTCAAGCGTCTTGCCGTTCAACCATACCGTAGATGAGCTCATCACCGTGATGAAGCCATGGTACGACAACTATTGTTTCTCCATCAAGAGATATGGCATGACCACCATGTACAATTCTGTGATGGTGCTCTACTTCTTGGATAATTACATCCGTAATGAATACGATATCCCAGACTCTATGGTGGAGAGTAATGTTCGCACGGATTACAGTAAGCTGCGCATGCTTATCCGTCACGACAAGGAGTTCGCCCATGATGCCAGTGTCATCCAGCAGTTGGTCACCAAGGGATACGTTACAGGCAAGCTCGTAGAAAATTTCCCAGCCGACCGTATCAACGACCCGGACAACTTCGTGAGCCTACTTTTCTATTTCGGCATGGTGACGATAGATGGGGAATGCGATGGTGCCACAAAATTCATCATCCCTAACGAGGTGGTACGTGACCAGATGTACACCTATCTTCTCGACACCTATAAGGAGAACAACTTGATCTACGATACTTATAACAAGACCCAGTTGGAGAGCAAGTTGGCATATCATGGCGATTACAAGGCATATTTCGAGTTCATCGCTGACAGCCTGAAACGCTATTCTTCGCAGCGTGACAAGCAGAAGGGCGAGGCTTTCGTGCATGGTTTCACCCTGGCGATGGCAAGCCAGTGCCGCTTCTATCGCCCTATCTCCGAGTTAGACAATGATGGCGGCTATGCCGACATCTTCCTCTCCCCTCTTTGCGACATCTACAAGGACATGGTGGATTCCTACATCATCGAACTGAAATATTGCAAGACGAGCACCACGGACGAGCAAGTGAAAGAACTCCTTAAGGTGGCCTCTGCGCAAATCACCCGTTATGCCGACAGCGATATTGTGAGGGATGCCGTAAAGACCACCCGTCTCCACAAGCTCGTAGTAATGTATCGAGGAGTAGAAATGGTGGTCTGCGAGGAAATTGAATGATCTCATTGACCATCAGTACATGGTTGTACTAAAAACACAGAATCATAATTTACAAAAGACAACCGCCGCATATCCCGATTCTTCGGGTATGCGGCGGTTTGCTTGTATGCTCGGCACCTAAACACATTTATTGAATGCGTGAGTTACTACTCATCGAAAGCGTTTCTATTTCCACCATTTCACTGTTGGCTTAATATATTTCTTCCATTTCATGGCACATTTTCTCGCCATGGCAAAGTTTCTCTCTTGAGTATTTACTTCTGTGGAGGCTCATGTATTGAGGAAGTCACTACTCATTTGATGAACCATGATTACCTCATCATATCTTTCCTTATTAAACTTATTGAGCTTTCGTAAGCATATTATGGATATCTCTCTCAAGTAAACGTTTGAAAATGTGTGCATTATGCACTTGCAAAAGTTCTGTCCTTGATTTAATGGAAGATGCTCAAAGAGTAATTTTGTTAATTTTTTTTCTGCCTTATGAAGAAGTTGTTTTAATCCTTATTTTAATGGAATATGCTCAAAGAGGGTATTTAACTTGAGTATTAATTTAAGGAGGATTAGTGTCTTAATCCTTATTTTAATGGAACATGCTCAAAGAGAACTTCCTGTACACTGCAAAGTTACTGACAAGAGCGTCTTTATCCTTATTTTAATGGAACATGCTCAAAGAGAGGGTCTAAGGAGGCTAATAATGTGCAAGATTACAGCTCACTAATTGTCAAACAGATTTGTGAGATGATGTTTTTCTATGATGCTGTCTTGTAGAGCAACAAGGACAATCATGGAATAGGTGTCACCTCCCCATCCTGGAGCATGCTCATGCTTGGATGTGGTGAGAAAGACGGTCTTTGTAGGAGATTCCCATTTATATTCCTGTGATTTCGCTTTAAACAGCTTCTGATCATCTTTTTCTGCTGAACCTACAGTCATTTTGTATGGGCGGTCAGACATATACTTGAAGAATTTGGCCAAATCGGCTTGGAAAGCGTCTTGGTCTGCATAAGAATCGCTGATGTACGACAAGCTGTTTACACGGCCATCCTTATGGCGTATTTTAGCCTGACATTTAAAGGCAATGCCTGCAAACGTGTTGTCGGTAAGCAGGTAGGAACCTTCGTAGCCCACCTCCGGTATTGCCAAGCCTTTCTTCACAAGATTAAGGACGGTGTCTCCCATCTGGATTTTGTCGTTCAGATAAAGGCTGCTGTCGATTGTTTTTGTTTCCGCAACCTTAGGAGGATTGCCCTTGCAGGAGAGCGTAAGGACGGCAACGGCAAGAGGAACGGATAAAAGAACTTTTTTGATGTTCATGACTTTTTGATATTTTAAGTGATTATATTTAGGCCGCAAGTTTACAGAATTATCTGCTACCCTACAAGAGTTTTTGCGGCTTTAACACGGATTTAACAAATTTCTGCTGTGTGCTAGTGTGGCTGTGTGCATGTGTGTGCGTATGTGTCTTAATCCTTGTTTTAGTGGAACATGCTCAAAGAGAGCTGTTGAGGACTACGAAATGAAAGCAGTGAAAGAGTCTTAATCCTTATTTTAATGGAACATGCTCAAAGAGTCATACTCAACTGCCTCTCCGTTGGTGAAGATGCGGTCTTAATCCTTATTTTAATGGAACATGCTCAAAGAGCGAGCCACACACCGACCATGAGTTCACAGTCATCGAAGAGTCTTAATCCTTATTTTAATGGAACATGCTCAAAGAGGTTCAAGGCCTTGGACACCAACCTGACCATTGTGATTGTCTTAATCCTTATTTTAATGGAACATGCTCAAAGAGCGTAAATGTTTTTTCTTAATGTTTTAGGATTATTAACGGTTGCTTTAATCATAACGGTTTGCTGCAATCATAATGTTTGCTGCAACAAAGCGTTAAGATGTCCTGCATAATAAAGCGGAATGTTGTATAACGTAAAGGGACGACAGTCTGAGCGTGTTATGATGTCTGATGTTATGGGGCCGTTCCATAAGCGTAAGGCAATGTTCTCATTCGACTCTTCCATGTACTGATGGAGGGAGCGAAGCTTTGAGTTGGAGCCCGTTTTTACCTCTATGGGCAGAAGATGCGATTTGTGGCGTATCACAAAATCAACCTTTGCTTGCGAGTTGCGAGCATCGCGCACCCAGAACATGCGCTTCTCGCCAAAGAGGGTGGTGGCTCCCAACAGTTCCTGTGCAACGATATGTTCAGTGATGTCTCCGTTCCACAGTTCATCGCTGTTAGGGGTGAAAAGAAGTTCTTCTTGCTTGCCCGTCACATAATTGACGAGGCCGGTGTCGAACCACAGTAGCTTCGGACTCTTCTTTAAGTCGGGCAAGATGGGGAATGATGTTGACGTGAGCGGATAGACAAGCTCCAAGAGAAGGGTCTTCTCTAATGTGCGAAAGGCGTTGCTTACATCTGCCGACTTAAAAGACGAATTGGTGAACTTTGCAAACTGTATCCTGTGCCCGGCAGAGGTCCATCCATAATTCAAAATGTAACGTATGGTGTCTTGTTCCTTAGGCTTGTATGCATATTTTTCTACGTCGTCACGATAGCCCGACAGCAAAGCATTGAACACCCCATTAAGGCGCACCATATCGCGGTATTGCGCATAGTTGGCTACCACTTCGGGCAGACCGCCTATAATCATGTATTTTTTGAAAAGGTCAAGAGTGTAGCCGTGTAGCGACTGCGGCACCGCAATCTTCTCTATTTGATTGGCTAACATATCTTCACCTATGGCCATTAGAAATTCGACAAATGTACAAGGATGTAGAGCCATGTATTCCACCCTGCCGACAGGGAAGGATATGTGTCGCCCCATCAAACTCTCAAGCAAGGAACCAGCAGCAATGACATATAAATCGGGGCGCTTTTCATAGAAGTAGCGTAATGCTTGCACAGCCTTAGGCTCGTTCTGTATCTCATCGATAAATATCAGCGTGCGTGAGCTGTCTATAGGTATGTTGGCCTTAAAGAAAATGCCCACAAGCAGGTCGTCGAAAGAGCTATCTGCGGCAAACAGTTCTGCATCTTCTTTTTCTTCAAGGTTCAGGTATATGTAGTGGTCGAAATCGGCAGCAAACATTTTGACAAGCGTAGTCTTGCCTACCTGTCTCGCTCCGCGTAAAACGAGGGGCTTGTGCTCTTCTTTCTGTGCCCACTCATAAAGATATTTTTGTGCTATTCGTCTAAACATGTCTAAATGCTTTTAAATCAAGCACAAAGATACATAATCTTTTCAAATACAAGCAAAAAAATATGATGAAAATTTTCAAATCCAAACCAACTTTTGAGGAAAATCTGAGCAAATCCAAACCAACTTTGGGTAAAAATCGTAGCAAATCCAAACCAACTTTGGGCGAAAATCGTAGCAAATCCAAACCAACAATGTGAAAAGTTGGGTTAAATCCAAACCAACAATGGTTGGGATATCGGCAAAATATCGGCAAAATATCGACAAAAAAGGACATAAAAAACGCCGCATAGTTATCCTGTAAAAGGTGCTATGCGGCGATAGATTATGTTGAGTCTATTCAATGCTCAAAGAGCACGTTGGTTCAATTGACTTCAAGGTCAAGGGTTGCGTCTTAATCATTGTTTTGATGGAACATGCTCAAAGAGAAACTGAAAGAATTCATGGAAAAGTACTCCATCTCACAGTCTTAATCCTTATTTTAATGGAACATGCTCAAAGAGTGGCATCGATGCAAAGTTATCATCTGACACACCAGAGTCTTAATCCTTATTTTAATGGAACATGCTCAAAGAGACAAAGTATTCCATCTCACAGAGTGAGATGAAGTTCCGTCTTAATCCTTATTTTAATGGAACATGCTCAAAGAGTAAGTACACACTAACATGTTTAACAAAACTTACCAACAGTCTTAATCCTTATTTTAATGGAACATGCTCAAAGAGTCATTCAAAATTATGGAAACAAAAAATTACAACGGTCTTAATCCTTATTTTAATGGAACATGCTCAAAGAGATTTACTAATAAAAGCTACAAGAAAAATGGAAAAGTTACGTCTTAATCCTTATTTTAATGGAACATGCTCAAAGAGGTGGTAATCTCTGCATCGTTCCTTATGCATAACGATGGTCTTAATCCTTATTTTAATGGAACATGCTCAAAGAGTTCTATCGTGTTCCAGTAGTTCAAATAGGTACCAACGGTCTTAATCCTTATTTTAATGGAACATGCTCAAAGAGAACTAAATCGGGTCTGCTGAATTAATTTCGAGTCACAGACAGAGGGTAGCAGACGTAGGCCCTCATAGTGACGATAATGATGAAAAACCGCCAGATTTCGGTCAGGACAAGATAAAGTTCCCTCAGGAACTTCATCACGTTTTTGACGAAGTAGCACATTCCCGTCCA